>Ga0172382_10000869_pt1 | contig 56045 bp, 57 predicted proteins | sample Leawel138RmetaG_FD_122245 | JGI IMG/M metagenome (GOLD analysis project Ga0172382, IMG submission 122245) | Leachate microbial communities from a municipal landfill in Southern Ontario, Canada - Leachate well 138R metaG | ecosystem: Engineered > Solid waste > Landfill > Unclassified | place...
GTTGAAGGAGGACGCGAAAGGCATAGGAAGCAACGAACTTCTGAAATGGTGCAGGGACAGGCTTGCACCGTACAAGGTCCCGGGATACATCGAATTCCGCGACATGCTGCCCAAATCGAAGGTCGGCAAGCTCCTGCGCCGCGAAATCCGCGACGAGGAAAAGAGAAAACTTCAGAAGGAGAAGAGAAGATAAGGAGCGGTATTTAAAGCGGAAGATCGGTTTCCATTGTCTTGATGCCGGACGGGCCGCACCGTCTTGCCTTGACAAACCACGCGAATAACGTCATAATCGTTACCTCTACCATTTAAATTTATACAGTTCTTCCTGGATATCGGAAACATTGCTATAAGCAGCATTTGGAAGAAGAAAGGGGGATGTGAATGGCGAAACGGAATCCGAATACCTTCGTAAAACGGCAGAAAGAACTTAAGCGCCAGCAAAAGGCCCAGGAGAAAATGGCGCGGCGCCATGGTCAGAAAACCCGGGAGACGGAAGATACCTCTCAGACAGACACAGCGCCGGAACGGGAAGAGACGGAAGATACCTCTCAGACAGACACAGCGCCGGAACGGGAAGAGACGGAAGAATGAAAAACAAATTTCCCAAAAGAATACATCAGAATATTCCTAGGCTTATGCCTTCCGCCAGGGTCGCGCCAAGCTCCCGGCACTTCGCGAGAATCTCGCCGGTCACCTTTGCCCTGCATATGATCGGGTCCTGTACCTTCCGGAAACGGTACCCTTTGCAGAGCCTTTCGATCTGCCTGACGGCCCCGCTGCCGTCATTGCCAGCGCTGACAACGATACAGTAAGGCTTCCTGACCGACCTCGGGTCATCCTTCAGCTCTTCGTAGGTCCTGTCGAACAGATCCTTGATCGCCCCCGACATGTAACCGAAATATTCGGGGGAGCAGAATACGACCGCATCGCATTCCCGGATGTCGCTGGCATGTGTATTGAAAGCCTCCTTGAGACGGGCCCGGGAGTTGGGCGCATCCCGTACACCCTCAGCGACGGATTCCGCGAGTTTTCTGGTATTGCCGGACTGTGAATGATAGGTTACGAGTACATCCGCCATGCAGACATCACGGTTTGATTATACGAGGCGGATCGCATCCTTCGATGCTCGGGCAGTCTTCCACCGCCACCGGGGGCTTCAAGCACCCGTCTTCATTGGTGCAGTCTTCCACCACGCACATGCACGAGCCGTTGGACTGGAGGACGGGTCTATAGCCCGGCCCGCAAAAGCTTGTATCACATTTTTGCGGTTCATCGACGGGCACGCATTTACAGGAATTATCGTACTGCTGTATGACCTTGTATCCAGGCTGGCATTGAAAGTTCATGCAGGGAAGAAAGTTGACCTGGGCAAACGCAGGACCGGCGATGCCGACGCATACCGATATGGCGATCAAGATAAGCATTAAGCAGAATCTCGTATCTCTCCTCTCCATAATGTAATATAGCACATAAAATATAAACGGAAAATGCATAAAAGCCGTGGCATCGGGGGCCTCGATACTGTACCGTAATTCCCGGCGTCGGGGTACCTTTCGGGTGGACGGGACCTGAAAGCGAGCTCTTGAGGCGGACTGTCGCGGAGCAAAAAAAGTCCCGCGATCGCGGGACTTTCAACGATATTATCAGTATCAGCAAAAACAAGCTGGGCTTAGGCCGCCCTGGCCCGACTCGACTTTTCCCGCCCGAACAGGAAGACGAACAGCCCGATGATGATCAGAACTGCCCCGGCAGCCAGCACGGACGTGCTGCGGGTCATAAATATCATGACAAAACCGCCGATAATGATTAATGCAGAGATGATGTACAGAACAATTATATTCTTCTCATCCATGTGCACGGCCCCCGTTGTCTGGAATATTTTTTACTATAGCATACCTTCATATTTTATCAAGTCATTAATTTTATTTATTTTTATAAAATATTGCGTACGTTAGTATTACATTATAAAACAAATAGAAAATAGATGGGAATAACGTGAATGAAGCACTCTTGGCATCATCCCGGTGCGTGACGCCGGGATGATGCCAAGAGGTTGCGCCCGGAGATGCGATGAACGGCTCCGGGGGGTGGGACTGGGAATTGCGGCGCATCCTCTTGGCCCGGGATGGCGGTAGGGTTTTGTACCGGCAGGTATCAACTGTAGATTTGGGATGCCGGGCGAGGAGTTGCGACTGACAGAGATATCGTTGTAGTCGGTTGTGCGGCCTTAATGATGATCATGTGCGTCATGGTCTGCAGAACCCGGTTTTATCGCACAGAATAGACTGTTATCGCAGTCGACGCAGCTGCATTCGATCTGCAGTGTACTGTGATGGACCCCTGCATCCTTAAGCATGGCTTCGATGTTCTTCTTCGTTTCCTCGGCCTCTTTCAAGGTTTTGTCGTCGACGAGTATGTGGGCGGAGAATGCGACCTGGTTATGCGCCACCGGCCACAGGTGGACGTCATGCACGTCAATGACATCAGGCATGTGCGCAATGTCCGCGGCGATTTTTTCCACATCGAAACCCCGGGGCGTCAGGTTGAGGAATATCGACATTGTGTCCCGCACGAGCCTTATCCCGCCCCATATGATGATGCCCCCGATGAAAATGCTGGCGATAGGGTCTGCGTATGTCCAGTGTGTGAAGTAGATTATCAGGCCCGATACTATGACCCCTACGGACGACAGGGTGTCGCCCAGGATATGAAGCCACACGCTCCTCAAGGTCAGATCATCGTGGCTATGGCCCATGATGAAGACCATTGCTATGTTCCCTGCCAATCCGATCGAAGCGATCGCGATCATGACAGGGGTATTGAGGACCGGCGGCGTCAGGAACCTCTCGTATGATTCGTAGAATATAAGGACCGCAATTACGAGAAGGCTCAAGCCGTTGATAAGGGCCGCCAGATGCCCAACCCGGTCATAGCCGAATGTAGCGCGCCTGTCAGACGGTTTCTTGCTTATAATGGCAGCTATAAGGCCGAGCATTATTGCCAGCGCATCCGTTACCATGTGCCCGGCATCGCTCAACAGGGCAAGGCTGTTGCTCAAGTATCCGCCGACCACTTCTCCCGCCATGATAGTGAGGGTCACGACGAGTGTGAACGCGAGTCGTTTTTCTCCCGTCAGGCTCATAATATAGTATAGTTCAATTCTTTAGTTCTTTCCGCATCCGGGGCCGGGCTTATTTACGGCGTAAAAAAGTGTATGTATAGGTCGGGGCGACAGATCCTTTAAAGACCAGTGCAAAGACTACAAGGCCCATGGCCATGTAAAACAGGGAATAAAAAAGACGGTCCTTGATGAAATTCACTATATAGAGAAGAAAAATGATCCCGCCAAAGGCAAGGCAATAGGGGCAGTACGTGTCATACCACACCTGGAATCCAATGAGGTAGAATTCAATACCGACACCAACCGAAACGATAAAGAAAAGGAGAATATCTTTCTTCAGGACGCCGAGGAGTATGATAAAGACCATGTAGGCGATCCCTGCGTACTGGAGGTCGATGCCGAAGATGCTGCCCCTGAGGTACGAACAGGAACCGGCACATATGCTGTAATAAATTTCAAGTCCGAGCGCGATGCACGCAAGGATGACGGTGATGCTGTGCCTGCGTTGCCTGATAAGCATGATCTTTTTCATATCACACCATGCCGGGGCAGTTCAAATACGTAATACCCCGCACATGCCGGGCATCTTCCGGGTTAGCAGGCGCAGCAGCCCCCCGGCGATCCGCATGTTCCCGGATCTCCGCAGCAGCCCCCGCCAAAGCCTGGCATCGGTGCCGGTCCCGAAGAAGATGTCGTGTTGTGGGCAGACATCAGCTTTGACAGTTTTTTGCTGCTGCATGAACGGCAGGCCACTTCTTCATCTGCGGAAAAAACGATAAATTCGCTTACTGTTCCGCAATCCTCGCATTTATATTCATAGATGGGCATTTTCTCTCCTAATGATGGGCACAACCGCCTTCATGCCCGCCGCAGGTATGGAGCATTGTCAGTTCCGGCAGCCTGTTCTCACGAAATAGCGCGAGATTTTCTTTTATAGAATTTTCCATGGCCTTAAAAACCTTGATGCCCCGGGAATTGAGCCCTGCAAGGGCCCCGGCACCGATGCCGCCAACGACGACGGCGTCGATCTCGGCGCCTCCGATGGCCTTCATCGGATTACATGCTCCATGGATATGGTCAATATCGCTATTGACAACCCTGGACAGTTCGTTGTTCTCGGTATTGACGACTACAAAAGTCGGCGCAGAACCAAAATGTCCGTAAACTGTGCTTTCAGCACCTTCATCTTTCAAAACCGCAAAACAGACCTTCATACGTCTCCTCATGCCTCCTGTCTCAATTCTATCTTCAGAGCCTTCCCGTGAAGGATGGCATCAGCTATCTTTCGATGTGCAGCCGCGACGATCCGCCCGAAGGTTGACCGTGAAATATTCATCCTTCCGGCAGCTTCTTCCTGGTAAAGCCCTTCATAATCGGCGAGCCGCAACGCCTCGACCTCGTCTGTGCCGAGGCTCACCTCGTCGAGGTCCGAAAGCGGGATGCCTCTCGGTTTGAAATAATCCGATTCAACCGTACAGCGTGTGCACCTGCATTTTTTTGGCCTCGACATGGTATTATTATAAGCATATGCTCATAATGAGTCAAGGCCCCTGGAGCCTTGACGTCTCAGGCCTCAAGTCTCAAGGAAAACGATCAGTTGACTAGTCCCTGCACCGGGGTGCGGGGGGTATCTTTGTGCCGCAGAATTTACATTTTACGGCCATGTTCTTTTGACTCGGCTTTGTGACCTGCTCGCGTTTGCACTTGGGACATTTTCTCTTGAGATGGAAAATAGTTCCAAGGACGGCTGCTAAAAAAGGGTTCATCACTCCATTTCATCCTTTCTGACGGGACATTGTACCGGTTTATCCCTGTCGGAATCAAGATATTCGATCGCACAGTCTATATCTGCGCGTTCTCCGATAAATAACAGTACATCGTCGGCCATAAGGCGAAGCGTGGCGGAAGGCATTCTGTGTACCGTGCCTTTGCGTTCTATGCCTATCACCGTCACGCCAGTTCTGGACCGAAGGTCGAGGTCGCTCAAGGTGGTTTCCTCGGCGATCGAGCCGCGGCGTATCCGGTAGGTCTCTATCGCGATATTTTTCAAGATGTCCTCACGCTCAACGAGATACCGTCGCGGAAGCTTTACCATCCTCAATGCGCGGTAGTTGTCATTCCGTGTCCTGTCGATGTGTTCACGTATGTCGTTGAGCGGCACGTGCAGATGGTGGAGCACCTTGGAGAATATCTCGATGGACGTTTCGAATTCTTCAGGGATCACGTCATTGGCGCCAAGCAGTTTCAATTGCTCCACTTCCGCGACGTAGCGCGTACGTGCAATTATGTACAGATGCGGGTTTTCCGAACGGGCAAGCTGGACGATCCGTCGTGTCGATGCCGCATCGCTGATAGCTACAACGAGTACGCCTGCGGTTTTTACACCCATTTTGTGGAGAATTTCAATGCTTGTCCCGTCGCCGTAAAAGATCGGCTCACCCCTCCGCTTCGCGGAACGTACCGTTTTGCTGTTCAGTTCCAGGACGACGTACGCAATTCCCATGGAACGAAGGATCCTGGCGAGATTACCGCCGTTGAGACCAAAACCCACGATAATAACGTGGTCCCGTATGCTCTTCGGATAACGTTCACGGTCGGCCCTGTGCCTCCTCCTTTCAATGGAGGAAAGCGGTGTTTTCGTGACAAGCCATTCGGCGATCCCGGACGAGGCCCTGATCAAAAAGGGTGTGAGGACCATAGTGATTATGGAGGCTGCCAGGAATGTCTGGTAGAGGTCTCCGGATATAAGTCCATGGTGTCTGCCTGCAAGGGCGAGCACGAAAGAGAATTCTCCTATCTGGAAGAGATAAAAGCCTGCCATGAGGGATGTTTTTAGCGAGTTTCCCAAAATCAAGCTCGTCATGGCCAGAACGCCCAGTTTCACGAGTATGATGATGAGCACTATTGTCGTTATAGCGGGCAGATTCCCCGTTACAAAGCCGATATCGAGCAGCATGCCGATAGATATGAAAAAAAGTCCGGTGAAGCTCTCTTTGAATGGAATGATGTCCGACACTGCCTGGGCGGCGTATTCCGATTCCGATATGATCATTCCCGCCAGGAAGGCCCCGAGGGCGAGCGACAAACCGAGCGCGGATGTAAGCACAGCCGTGCCGAGACATAGGGTGATGATCGATATGACAAAGAGCTCGCGGCTTTTGGTGCCTACTATATGCCTGAATATGGCGGGAACCAGCCAGCGGGACGCAAAAAGGATGAGACCGATAACGAGAAAGGCCTTGGCGACAGTGACCGGAATGCTCGCGCCTGCGGTGTTGCCCGCGAGAACAGGAACAAGGAGCATGAAGGGGACCACGCACAGGTCCTGGAAGATCAATATCCCCACAGAGAAGCGGCCGACGGGGCTATTCATTTCTGCGCGGTCAAACAGCAGTTTGAATACAATGGCGGTGCTGGAGAGGGCAACTATGAATCCCTGAAAGACGGCGGCACTCACCGTTTGCCCGTAGAACAGATAACCGACCGTGCCGGTAAAGACTATCGTCAGGCCTATCTGCAAGGCCCCTCCGCCGAGGACGATGGACCTCAACTGGAGAAGGTTCTTCAGCGAGAATTCGAGACCGATGGTGAACATGAGGAGGACGACCCCGATCTCAGCCAGTATCTCGATGCTTTGGACCTGCTTGATGAGATTTAGACCGGAAGGGCCGATCAGTATGCCTGCCAGAAGGAACCCGACGACGGATGATATCCTGAGCTTGCCCAGAATGAATACGATGACGGCGCTGATTCCGAGGACAATGACCAGCGCTTTCAGATATTCGGCAATCATCTCTCTATATATAAGCCTATGTCAGGCCAAAAATCCAATGCAAACGATCGTTCTGGCACGGACAGTTGCATTTCACGAGGATCAATGTTAGAAACGGGAGAAGGGGGAAGACATGGTCGAGAAATGGATTGAAGAGATAAAAAGGTCCGTAGATCCCGAAATGCTCGGTATGATGCTCGTACATAACGGGGTGGTCAGGGCGAGCTCAAAACAGGGCGAACACGTGCGCGGGATGCGCCTGTCGTACGATAAGGACCTCCTTGAAACGGTGGTCAACGAGGCGAGGGGCCGTGAAGGCATAGCCGGTGTGAGGGCCTGGATCAACGAAGGGGACCTCAAGGTAGGGGATGACATAATGTACGTGCTGGTCGCGGGACGTTTCAGGACGGACGTTTTGCCCGTTCTCCAGCATCTTCTCGGGAGGATCAAGGGCGAGGTCGTCCACGAGGAGGAGGTCCTGCCCTGAACCCCGGGCTATATGCAACACCGCGCGATATATATTAACTCATGATACCCTTCAATTACCTCGGGCCCGTCTTCGAGAGATACGCATCCGTGATATATCCGCAGGAATTCAAAAAGGCGATCCTGGTATTATCGAAGCAGATAGATAAAAAGCAGTTAACACGTGAATAATTTTGGTTGACAATATTTCACCAAAAAAGTACAGTGCAGGTAAAATTTTCCGGTGAGGGGTCACAGGAGGGGTTATGGGTAAGGTCAACCTCAAACGCTACGGGCTGTATCTTGTCAGGTGGCAGTTATCTACACCCATCCTCGCGGTGGTCCTGTACTGGCTTGCCGATACTGGCGAATTCATCGCAACGACGGTAGCGAACCTCATAGGCGGCCTTATATTTTTCTGGGTCGACAGATTTATCTTTACGTCCCGGCTTCTCTCGGTGCAGTGGGAGGTGAGGGATGCCGTTCTCTGTGTAGACTGCGGAAAGGAAGCGCGGGGCTATCGCATTGTCAGGGCGGAAGGGTATGACAGGACACGCGATAAGAAACCTGAGTTCCGGTGTGAGGAATGCTCCAAGAGAAAAACCGAAGAGCTTCGGAAGAAGGGGATAGAGGTCTAGGATTCATCATTGATAAAGGAGGCAGGGTTGGAATCAAGACTGAATGTAATTCTGCTTGCACATACACCGGACCCGGTCGAGACCGTGGCGGCTGCGGCAAAATTATGTTACAGCGCTTCTGACGTCAATGCGATAAAGGAAGCGGTATCGTCGAAAAACCAGGAACCTTTCATCGGGAAGCTGGTCGACTCAGGTCACTTGAGCCCGATAGAACACGCCTCTTTCACTTTTGCAATAGAAGGGATATCGCGGGCATGTTCTCATCAACTGGTGCGGCATCGCCTGGCTTCGTACAGCCAGCAATCACAGAGGTATGTAAGCATGGAGGGCGGTTTCGGATACATAATCCCGCCGTCGATCGGAAAAGACCCGGTCCTCAAAGAGCAATTCGAATTCTTCATGGAAGGTATTCAGGAATTTTACAATCGACTGATGACCGCTCTCAATGAGCGCGGCATCGAAGGTGAGGCGGCATACGAGGACGCCCGGTTTGTCCTTCCCAACGCCGCCGAAACAAAGATCATCGTGACCATGAATGGAAGGGAACTCCTTCATTTCTTTGCACAGCGATGCTGCAGGAGGGCACAATGGGAGATACGCGCAATGGCGATCGAGATGCTCAAGCTGGCGAAGAGGGCCGCTCCCGCCATTTTTAACGATGCAGGGCCTGCCTGCATCGGCGGCCCATGCCCGGAAGGAGCGTATTCCTGCGGCGCCGCCGATGAGGTGCGGCAGCAGTTCCGGGCGCTTTAAATAAGGAGAATAAAATGGGACCCAACGTCAAGACGTATAAAGACATCGACAAGTCGATCCTTAAATCCATCCCCAACCCGTCAAAGGAAGCCTATGAGATCAAGATCAAGATACCGGAGTTCACCTTTCTCGGCGTAAGCGAACAACCCGACTTCGGGGTAGTGTACCTGACGTTCTATCCAAAGAGCAAGATAATCGAGTTGAAATCATTGAAGCAATACACGTTCCAGCTGCGGAATATCGTGGTTTCGTATGAAAGGCTTATCAATATCATATACGACCACCTGATGGAAATATACGAACCGGACCGGATCCGAATCGTCATGATATGTCATCCACGCGGTGGCATCAGCTCGAAGCTGACGATAGATTCGGACTGGGGCGCACGCGGGGGAGAAGAGAAATATAAGGATTGGGTAGGACTGGAAGACGGCTGGTCGGTAACCATGTAGGGCCCTTGCGGGGCCCTGTCCCAGGTCTCACCTCCCAAGTCTCAGGCGAAGGGCCTGGGACACCTGCTAAGATCGTGACTTTTTGTGGTTCCATCCGATCAATAACGAAAAGAACAGGGCGATGATACAGACTATACCGCCGAAAAAGTAGGCGTTCCTGTACCCCGCCAAACTCGCGGATTGAAAGGCACCTGATCCATCGCCTGTCGCGGTCCGCGACATCAGGGATTCAAAAACACATACCCCAAGCGCTAACCCAAGACTGTTGATGGTGTTGAAGACTCCGGAAGCGCTGCCCTGTTTGTCCCGGGGCGCCAGCCGCATGACCTGGTTGTTGTTTGGAGAAATGAAAAAACCGAAAGAAAGCGCGATCCATACAAGAAAGACCACCACGGGTACCAGTCCCGGGGCTTGAAGGGTAAAGGCAAAGACAAAAGAACATATTGCCGCTGACAGCATGGCAAAAGCACACAGCGTGCTTGGTCTTACCTTATCCGATATGCGGCCGGCAAACGGGCCCACCGCCATGTAAATAACAGAGTATATCATGATGATCAACCCGACGCTCTGTGCGGGAAGTTTCTTGCCCACCTCGAGGTAAAAGGGGAGGAGGAATGAATTGCCCGCCAGCAGCATATATGCGAACAAAGTAGATGTCACCGCTGCACTGAAATGAAAACTCCTGAAAAGGCCGAGTTCAAGGAGGGGTTCCGCGCATTTTGCCTCGCGTATGAAGAATGTTGCCAGGAGGACAAACGAAGCTCCAAAAGACCCGAGTGTCCGTGTTGACGTCCATCCAAAGTCCCAGCCGGTACTCAAGGCATATATAAAGAATGCGAGGCCGGCGAAGCTCAATGTCGCTCCGAGCACATCGAAACCGGCCTTTCGGAGCTTTTTTAAATGGGACCTGCTTTCGCGGGGTATGTATTTGTTTACTGCATACATGGCGAATATACCGAATGGGACATTGACGAGAAAGACCCATCTCCATGACAGGTAACCCGTGATAAGACCGCCTGCAGGTGCGCCGATCGCTATCCCCAGGGCCGCTCCGGTCGACGCGATCCCAAAGGCCCAGCCGGTCTTTTCAGGGGGGAGGAATTTCGGTACCACGGCGAAAGCGATCGCCAGGATCATCGCGCATCCGAGTCCCTGGACGAAACGGGACATGATCAGCATGCCGAGGGACATGGCGGCCCCGCACAAAAGGGACCCGAGAGTGAAGAGCAGATACCCGAAGAAAAATACCGTTCTCAATCCAAGGCGGTCACCCAGTTTGCCGAAAAGGAGGAGCGTGCTCGTCGACACCAGGAGGTAGACGAGAATAACCCACGAGACTTCCGCGGACGTCACATGGAAACGTTCGGCGATCGTGGGGAGCGAGATGCTGACGACGTAGCTGTCAAGCTTCGACATGAATGCGCCGAAAGTAACTGTTATGACGATCCAGCGGAAAATAAGCGGCGCTGGTTGGGATGGCATACGAAGTCATTCTAAATGAGAGGGTCTCAATTTTCAATATATTTCCCCCCGGTGAACAGTGGAACAGGTTAGCGAAGCATGATACCATGTATGCGGGAGAGCGACATGACAGACGCTGAAAAGCTTGCGGAAAAATATTGCCATAGTATGGGACAGCTTCTTGTCGATGAAGGCGATCTCGAGGAAGGGATCGTGTTTTTCCAAAAAGCCATCGATATCGGCGATACACCGTATGCCTGGTATGGACTGTCCCGGTCGCTTGGAATGGCTGAAGACACCGCGGGTGCGGTCGGCGCCATATCCCGCGCGATAAAGCTTGCCCCCGGCATTCCAGAGTACTATTACGAACGCTCCCGGCTGCTCGCTCATCTCGGCAGAGACGATCTTGCTGACGAGGACAGAAATAAGGCGATAGGCATTGACGATAACTACAGACGCATCGATACTATCAAACGGGCTGCCGGCATCCTCGAGGAGGCATTCGAAGGTGTATTTCACAAACCGTCATGCCCTGTAAGGTCCTGTCCCGCATATTGCTGTCATTTCAAGGACAGGCTGGTCCTCCATGGGGTAACGATAGGGGCCTGGAAGCTCAATGCGCTTCGGGCGTACTTCAGGGAGAAAGGACTTGATGAAAGGGATTTTCTGGAAGCCTTTCCTGTGGCCGGGATCGAAAATACGGATAGTCTCTTTTCACCGCACGACATTATGAAATACAACGGTGCGGCCTCGGTCATCTTCCCACGCCGGAAAGAGCATGCGCTTGGGGCGCGCCTTGCCCGCGATATACCAAAAGGGCGCAGTTATCTGTCGCTCATGTGGATTGACGATACCGCGCGGCCCTGCTGTTTTTTCGAGGATGGCCGATGCTCCATTTATGGCGCTGGCGGTGAACCAAGCCTCGAATCATGCTCGTCGTTTCTATGCATGACAGGATTTGTCTTCGTTGTCCTCGAGCACCTCGGAATGTTCAAGGAAGAATGGCTGGCCGGAGCGTCCATGGCGCACCTTAACCAGGCTGCCGTGGAGGCGCTTGTTATCCTGGCCGAGGACGTTTATGGCAACGAGGAACTTCGGGCTTGTGACCCGCCGGATGATGACCTGAAAAAGAAGCTCATAGATCGGGCGGAAAGGAAAATCTCTTTAGTTTTTTGACCCGCGGCCTGCGTGACCATACACGTGGTCGATCACCGCTTCCTGGATGCCTTTTGCGCCGCGGTTCGCGCAATGGACCTTATTTTCGGGCATTCCTCCCAGCGCATCCATGATATCTTCTCCCTCGATCATCATAGCATCGTCCAGGTCCCGCCCGATGGCGAGTTCCGTCATTATGCTGGCGGCGGCGATGCAGACGGGACAACCCCTGGTGAGGAATTTTACGTCCGTGACGATGGTATCTTTGACCCTGATAAATACTTTGAGGAAATCTCCCCGGTCCGGATCACCGACAAGGCCGATGCCGTCGGCGTCCACCATATCTCCCCAATTGCGGGGATTTTCGAAATGATCAGTAATTGTTTTGTTGTATTCGTTCATGTCCTGTTCCGCTCGCAATTCGCAAGGTGTTAAAAAACCAGATAACTAATTTTTTATTCTCCTCACGACTCCCGACTTACGATCTGATGTGGCATCCACTATATCACATCGGACAGAAATTTCACTTCCATTTATTCTTTATTTTATGATACCTAAATGATGTCGAAATATTCGGCGGTGGAGCAATAATGGAAAAAATAAGGACACTTCGCGGCTTTCGCGACATCCTTGGCGACGAGCTCGAAAAATTCAAGAAGATCGAACAGGCATTTCGAAAGTACAGTACACGTCTTGGCTTCCGGGAGATCGAGCTTCCTATCCTCGAAAAAACCGAATTATTCGTACGGACCATCGGCGACACAACGGACATTGTTGAAAAAGAAATGTTCACCTTCATAGATGCCGGCGGTGATTCACTGTCGATGAGGCCGGAAGCTACCGCAGGGATGGTCAGGTCTTACCTGCAGGAAGGGCTTTACGCGACCGAAAGACTGACGAAGGTTTGTACAATAGGCCCCATGTTCAGGCATGAGAGGCCCCAGAAAGGCAGGTACCGGGAATTTCGCCAGATCGACGTAGAGGTTTTCGGGGTAAAGGAACCCCTGGTAGATGCCGAATTGATATTCATGATCCGGATGTTCCTCGATGACCTCGACATTGACCGGTACCGGATAGAGGTCAACAGCGTCGGATGCAAGACCTGCCGGGAGTCGTTCCGCGGGGTGCTCATAGAATTTTTTGAGGACAGGAAGAGCGAACTGTGCGACGATTGCCTGAGACGGCTTGAAAGGAACCCCTTAAGGATCTTTGACTGCAAAAACGAGCAATGCATCCGCGTAACTGCGGACTCGCCGCTCTTGTTCAACTCGTTGTGCGGCGAATGCAAGGACCATTTTGATCTTTTTCAAAAACATATAAACGATTTCGGCATAGATATCGAGGTGAATAAACGCCTCGTCAGAGGTCTCGACTATTATACGAAAACGGTTTTCGAGATCACTTCCGACGATCTTGGGGCCCAGAAGGCCTTTATTGCAGGCGGAAGGTATGACAACCTCGTCGAGGAAATGGGGGGGCCGCCCACTGCAGGCATCGGTTTTGCCGTGGGGGTGGAGAGGCTTGCCATGCTCTTGCCTCAAAAAATGGAGGAATCCGGCAGGGAATGCTTTTTAGCCTGTATAGGCGATCGGGCAAGAGGCTACCTGGCACCGGTCCTCAAGGCGTGCTTATCCGGGGATATTTCGCTCCGCTACGCATATGAAGCAAAATCCCTCAAGGCACAGATGCGGTACGCAGACAATCTGAAATGCAATTTCGTTCTTATTCTTGGCGATAACGAGATCGACAAAGGAATGATCACGTTAAGGGATATGGCGGGGAAAACCCAGGAGGAGCTGCCGCTCGATGTGGAACATATCGTCAGTGTGCTCAAAGAACGGCTGTCCGGGTAAATTCCGGGATATTGCGTAAAGGATCCGATCCTTGGGATACTATCGATTCGTCTTCAGGCCACGGCAAAAAAAAAGTGAAAATTTTCTAGCGATTTTTTTTTGCAGGTAATACAATAACTTCTAAATCAATGATATACACGGTCACTTTAGATCCGATGCTTGATAGGGTCGTCTTCGTAGAGGAGTTGGTGTACGACGACGTCAATTGTATCACCGAGGATCATAAAAGGCCCGCCGGGAAGGGGATCGATGTTTCGCGTGTTATCAGGGAACTGGGCGGCGAGAGTGTTTTGCTTGGTTTTGCAGGAGGATATGTCGGATCGGAGCTGACAGACCTTCTTGCCGCAGAGGGTATCGATACGGATTTCACCCGAATACGGGACGAATCAAGATCCAGCATTACCATATTTCAACGGAAAAATAAGACGCAGACCTTGTTGTGTACCCGGCAACCCGTTCTGGACCGGTCGGAGATAGATGCATTTTGCGCGAAGACGGACGCGATACCCCATGGCAGTTCGGTGGTTATAAGCGGCAATATCCCGCCCGGAATGGAAGGCGGTTTTTTTGCCGACCTTATTACAAGTCTCAAGAAAAGGGATATCAAGGTTTGCCTGGATTCCGACCATGAAGCCTTTAAATTGGGTGTCGCAGCAGGCCCTTACATGATCAAGCCGAATGTTTTCGAACTCAACCGGCTGGCCGGATCACAGGCATCTCAACCGGAAGATATCGGAAAATTTGCTCAACCATATCTTGAAAATATCGAATTTATTATAGTGTCACTGGGTGCGCGGGGGGCGATCGGACTTTCAAAAGAAGGAAGTTATTATGCAAAACCCCCCAGGGTAAACGTGCGAAATTCGTCGGGTGCCGGAGATTCACTTTTGGGAGGTTTTATTTCTACGATGGCCCGGACCGGTTCTTTCATAGAATCCCTCAAAATGGGGGTAGCATGTGGAACCGCTACAACGCTAGATGTGTCAGGCACCATTTGTCGGAAAAAGGACATCGATACCATCGAGAAAGAAGTAATTATTGAAAAATTTTAATTTACATATTACGATTGTTGGTATATATGTATTCAATAGGCCAAAATCAGATTAATTAAGAAAGGAGGTGAAAATAGATGAAGAAGCTCGTCGCATTAATGATAGCTATCGCTTTTTTTGCAGGTTTTTCGCTGATCGGATGCGGTCCGTCCGCAGAGCCGCCGAAGCCGGCACCGCCGAAGGAAGAGGCAAAACCGACGCCGCCTCCAGAAGAAAAGAAAGCAGAGCCGGCAGCAGCAGAGAAACCGGCAGCAGAGAAACCGGCAGCAGAGAAACCGGCACCGGAGAAAAAGTAATGTTGCATGTGAGGGTATATCCGGTGATATTGGATATACCCTCTAATTTTTGAAGGAAGGGGTGGAACATGAAAATAAAATCATTGTCTCTTATTTTAATCGTTGCCCTTATTGGCATTGCACTCGGTGGTTGTGGATGTTTTTATCAACAGATGAAAGGTGAGACCCCGCCTCCCGTCGCGCAACCCGCAAAGGTTGCACCGCCGGAACAGAAGGTTGAAGTCCCCGTAGCAGTTGCCCCGCTTAAGGATATCAATTTCGATTTCGACAAGTATGCCATCAGGGATACGGATGCCGCAATCTTGAAAGAAAATATGAAATGGTTTCAGGCGAAAGAAAACGCTGGCAAGAAGGTCAGGATCGAAGGTCATTGTGACGAAAGAGGAACGGTGGAATACAACCTCGTCCTCGGTCAGAAGAGAGCCGACTCTGCAAAGAATTTCCTCGTAAATCTCGGAGCAGATTCAAGGCTTCTTGAAACTGTAAGCTATGGAAAAGAAAAACCGCTTGATCCGGGACATAACGAAGCAGCCTGGGCCAAAAACAGAAGAGCACATTTTCTGGCACTCCAGTAAAAAAGGCACGAAAAGCGAGGAGGAGGGTACTAAATCTGATACCCTCCCTTTTCTTTTCACACTCAAAGACCTGGGAGATAGTTCAAGCATCCGGCCAGAGATCATCCGGTCCCTGGAAGACGCCCGGATCGGCCACAATTTTAGAATCCCCCGTTATTACCTGAACCTTGTCGATTTTGAAGACCCTTGCTGTCCCATCAGGGGGCAGGCCATACCGTCATTGGAGGAAGTGAACAGGTCAGGGGACGACGATCCGCTTCACGAGAAAGAGTTCTCGATAACGCCAATCCTCATAAAGCGGCATCCCGATCGTTGCGTCTTTCTCGTAAGTTCTGAATGTGCGATGTATTGCAGGTTCTGCAACCGCAGGCGTTTTGCCGGAGGGCGGGTCGACCCCGGACCGCACATGGAAGAATCTCTGTCATATATAGAGAATGACGCACATGTCAGGGAAGTCATTTTATCGGGCGGCGATCCGTTCATGCTTGAACCGGACAGGCTCCATGCTGTTCTGTCGCGGCTGCGTTCAATGAACAAGCCGCTGACCATCAGGCTGAGCACGCGGATGCCAGTGGTCTATCCAGAAGGGCTTACGGCAGCCCATCTCAAGGCGATCAAAGATGCCTCTCCGGTTTGGATCATACTTCACATCAATCATCCCCGGGAGATCACCAGGCACTTTCTGAAAAAGGTCCATAGTCTCAGGAAGTGCGGTGCATCCATGATCAGCCAGACAGTCCTGCTTCGGAACATAAACGATTGCCCCCACGTTCTTCTGGACCTCTTCGAATCCCTGATCGAAGCCGGCATAAAACCATATTATTTATTCCAGCTCGATGACGTGAACGGTGCATCCCATTTCAAGGTCAGGCTCAGCCGGGGCCGCGAGATCATGGCTTTTTTGAATTTGCATGCGTCCGGCCTCGCTGTGCCGCGATACGCACTCGATATCCCGGGAGGCCTGGGAAAAATACCTGTCGATTTGGACCATGTTCAATTTCTGGAAAAGACGACCATGGTCAAACTTATCAGTCCTGCCGGTGAAACAGGTTATTACAACGATGATGCGGAAGAAAGCCGATGTATGCAATGCGGAATATGCAGGAAAAGGGACGGGGGTGTGTGATTGATCGTACGGTGTTCTTATTTTTGGGTTTCAGGTCGCTTCGGATCGGCCGGGATGTTCGTTTCCAATTCTAATTCTCCTTCCCTCCTGGGTTTAAATATGGCCGTAATATAATTTATGGCAGAGTACATACTGAAAAACAGGGCCGCATATATAACGTACAGGCCGATGAGATTCGTAAGGTCACGGTCAAGAAGGATGCAGGAGATCCCCACGATTTGTAGAGCTGTTTTCAGCTTTCCGGTGAAAGAGGGGTATATCGTGATCCCTTCAAGCGCATAAAATGATCTCAGGCCGTTGATGATGAATTCCCGGCATACAAGAAGGATCGTGATCCATAACGGCACACGATGATAGTATGTCAATGTGATGAGGACCGACGACACGAGGAGCTTGTCAGCGATAGGGTCGAGATACAACCCGAGTTTTGATGTGAGTTGGAACCTCCGTGCCACAAAACCGTCCAGGCCGTCGGTTATCCCCGCCAGAATGAACAGAATGAATGCGACCCATTCTCTTTCTATAAAAAAGATTATTAAGGGAATAAATAATATACGGATTATACACAACCGGTTAGGAAGTGTCCACAGGAGCAACTTTTCGTCTTTTGCCTTCATTAATTCTTCTTAAACGAGTTGTAATACGACTTGACCCGCTGGACATAGGTCCTAGTTTCATCATATGGCGGAATATTCATATTATATTCTTTTACACGCGCCGGGCCTGCATTGTATGCAGCCAGGACAAGGTCGAGGTTTCCGCCAAACGTCTCGTCCAGGTATTTCAGATATTTTATTCCGCCCCGGATATTCTCGTCGGGGTCCCAGGGATTGTCAACCTTCATTAACCGGGCCGTGTCCGGCATGAGCTGCATGAGCCCCTGCGCGCCCTTATGCGACATGGCGTTCGGGTTGAAATTGGATTCGGCCTTCATGACGGCTTTTACGAGGCGGGGATCCACTCCATGAAGCTGCGAATGACGTTCGATGATCACGTCGTAGGCCGTGTTGTTAAAAACGCGCGATACGACATATTTAATGCGATCCGAAATGACAACACGAAACTTTTTTCCGTGAGGTATTATGTTCGTAAAGTGTGATGTGCCGCTGTCGTCGACGTATGCGTATATGGCAGAGAAAGCTGAGAGCGGCAAAAAGCAAAAAAATATCGTCAATACTCTCCGTAGAGTCATAGTTTATTTTCTTAAACTTTTTTCCCCTTGTCAAGCCTTTTGGACTGTACTATGCTTGGGTACACATGGGTTTACAAGGCATTCTGTATGTGATCGCAACGCCGATCGGCAATCTCGGGGATATCACGTTCAGGGCGATCGATATCCTGAAGGAAGCAGATATCGTGGTCGCGGAGAGCACCGCACGGGCGATGAAACTGTTCACTCACTACGGTATAAAAAAAACGATCGTGACCATAAGCAGCTATAATGAAGAAAGGCGGGCGGCATCCTTGGTCAGGAGCCTTAAAGGCGGGAAGAACATTGCGCTCATCACGAGTGCCGGGACCCCGTGCATCTCAGATCCCGGCAGCATCCTGGTAAACAAATGCGTTGAAGAGAATATAGAGGTATGCCCCATTCCGGGGGCGAGCGCGGTAACTTCCCTTGTGTCAATTTCCGGGCTTTTTGCCGACCGGTTCCTGTTTTATGGTTTTCTTCCCCTCAAAAAAGGGAAACGGAAAAAGGCCCTGCAGGAACTCGCATCGTTACCCTATCCGATAGTTTTTTACGAATCACCGCGAAGAATTGAAGAGACCCTTGGATTTGTCCTCGACATAATGGGCGATCGCAAAATAGCGGTGGTCAAGGAGATGACGAAAGTCTTCGAAACAACATACCGGGGAACTGTAAACGAGGTGATCGATTCTCTTTCGGCAGACGAGAAACTCGGCGAATACGCCTTTATCGTGGCGGGCCATGAAAAATGAACCGCCACGATTTTCATTGAATAAACGCAGCCGGGCCAGCATAATTATATGAGGCAATGAGAACGAAAATAATGCACAGGGCAGTTGCATTCGTTCTGGCGGGAGGTGCCGGCGAACGGCTGCATCCTCTGACACGGGACAGGGCCAAGCCTGCCGTGGTTTTTGGAGGCAAATACCGCATCATAGACTTTACCTTGAGCAATTGTATCAATTCCGGGATCAGAAAGATCTTCGTGCTTCCTCAGTACAAATCTTACTCGCTTACGGAACATATCCGGGATGCATGGAGCATTTTAAATCCCGAACTCGGCGAATACGTATCGAGCCTTCCGCCGCAGATGAGGGTCAGCGATGAATGGTACAGGGGCACTGCCGACGCAGTGTACCAGAATCTTTATCATTTAAGGCAGGTCGACGCGGATACCGTGGTTATCCTGTCCGCCGACCACATTTATAAAATGAACTACAGTAATTTTATACGATACCACCTGGGCAAAAAAGCCGACGTGACAGTCTCCTCGATCGAGGTCGACCTTGCGGATGCATCGCGTTTCGGCGTCATCGAGGCCGGCCAGGATTGCCGGATCAACGGTTTTGAGGAAAAACCGGAAAATCCGCGGTCTCTGCCGGGAAGCCCCGATCGTGCGTTAATTTCAATGGGTGTCTACGTCTTCAATCGGGAAGTCCTTTTCGACATGCTTACGAAAGACGCAGCCCGGGAAGACTCGCTCCATGATTTTGCTCACGATGTGATCCCCTATATGTATCCCCGTCACAACGTTTTTATTTATAAATTCGGTTCGGGGAGAGGCAGTGATGAAAATTACTGGAGAGATATCGGGACCATCGATGCGTATTGGAGGGCCAACATGGACCTGGCATCGGTAACGCCGGAATTTAACCTTTATGATAATAATTGGCCGATACGCACGTATCAGGGCCAGTACCCCCCGGCAAAGACCATCTTCGCCGACGAAAAAACGGGGAGGTCAGGCAAGGCCCTCGATTCTATCATCTGCGGCGGAGTGATCATTAGCGGCGGTAAAGTGAGCTCTTCAGTCCTGTCACCGGGTGTCCGCGTAAACAGTTACGCCGAGGTTACCGAATCGATCCTCTTTCATAATGTCGTTATCGGGATGCACGCAAAGGTACGCAGAGCGATCATCGATAAAGGCGTCCGCGTACCTGACGGGATGAAGATAGGCTATGATCTCGGGAAGGACAGGAAGCGATTTTACGTGACCGAAGAAGGGATAGTCGTCATCCCTAAGAGCGAAGTCCTTTAGGCCTGTGGTCCCGCGGGCGCGGCGCTCACATTTCCCTTTTCAGCATATAATCCGCCAGCTCGAGCAATGCCGTTTTGTAGTGTGAGGCAGGGAACATATCGAGATATTTTTTCGCTTTATCGAGGTGCTTTTCGGTTGCATCCATTGCATACGCAATGCCGCCGTTCTTTTCTATTATTTTCCGGACGCGGTCAAAATCCCGCTGGGTTATCTTTTGTTTGTCGAAGATCGATTCTATGTAGGCCCTGTCTTTTTCATTGGAGTTGTTCAGGATGTAAATGAGGGGAAGGGTGACCTTTCCCTCTTTAAGGTCCGTGCCGACACGTTTTCCTAGCACATGGTTGAATGATGTGTAGTCGAGCACATCATCCATAAGCTGAAAGGCAATGCCCAGATTATACCCGAAATTTCTCAATGCCTTTCTCTCACCCTGGGAACGTTCGCCGAGAATAGCGCCAATTTCGCACGCGGCCCCGAAAAGGACAGCGGTCTTGTTTCCGATGATCTCGTAATAGTCCTTTTCCGTTGTCCCGACATCGGCCGTCTTGACTATTTCCAGGATCTCCCCCTCGGACAGGGCCGTCGTCACCTGCGAGATCGTTTTGAGTATTTCGTTATTGCCGTCCCGGGACATAAGCTCGAAGGAGCGTGAGTAAAGGAAATCACCCACGAGAACGCTCGGTTCATTGCCCCATACGGTATTCACCGTTGAAAGCCCCCGACGGGTCTTGGCGTTATCCACAACATCGTCGTGAAGAAGTGTGGCGGTATGGATGAATTCTATTATGGCGGCATAGGCAACATGTTTTTTCCCCTTGTACCCGCACAATTTGGAGCACAGCATGACGAGGACGGGCCGGACCCTTTTGCCTCCCGATTTAATGATATACGTGACTATATCCTTGATGTAATTGACGCGGGTGCTCATTAATTCGTCGATCGATGATTCGAGCTTATCAAGGTCCTTTTGAATGATCTTCGTGAATCCCGACATAATCAGTCCCCAAATGAATAATATTTTTTGACTTCGTCCGAAATGGTATCTCCGCTGTAGACATACAGAGGTTTCTCGATCGTCACGCCCATGCCCCCGTCTTTCAGGAACTCTGCAAGAATGAGATTTGCCTCTTCATTCTGCCGGGGATAAACGACGCGAAGCCGTTTCAAGGTCAATTTCTTTGATTGGGCGGAAGAAACAAGTTCTCCGAGGCGATGCGCCGGATATATCGTATAGAAGCGCCCCTTCTTGGAAAGAAGCGACGCCGTCGCGTACAAAAGCATTTCGATATCGAGCTTTTCTTCATAGCGCGCCAGCAGACGTGATTCATCGGGGCATGTTCTCCCGCTGCGCCGTTTCGTGTAGGGCGGATTTGAAACAACTACCTGAAAAGATTCTTTCTTCATGTCTTTAATGAGAGACCTTATGTCTGCGTTGATAAACCGTACATGATGTCCGCACTCGTTCAGTACCTTATTTTTTTCTGCGGCATTGAAAAGGCTTTTTTGGAGCTCGACGCCCGTCATATCGTTCGTATACCCCTTCCTTGAGATATAGATAGGTATGATACCACAACCTGAACCGATATCCAACAGCCTTTCATGCTTTCGAAGCCGTACAAACGACGCGAGCAGGATCGCATCGACAGAGAAGCGATATCCCTGTTTTTTCTGGATTATCTTCAGCTGCTCGTTACAAAGAATATCAAAAGTCTCGTCTTTTTCGACGAACTCACGCATACCTGTAAAAAACGAGGCCCGTCAAAATTTTGGGATAGAAAAACGTCGATTTGGGGGGCATGTCGAGCCCGTTCTCCGCTATGTCACGAACCTCGTCGACCGTCGTGGGCGGAAGGAAGAATGCAAGGTCGGCGGAACCGTTCAACACGGAGTCTATCGACCAGCGATGGTCCTCGGTAAAAGAGATATCCTCATCCTCGATCCTCATTATGCCGCGGATGATGCCGCTGTGAATTGCATTGACCTTCAGTTTTTTGAGGCTGTCATGAACTGTGCTGTCATTGTACAGCGGCAGGGGCGACACTTCGGAAGCCGCCACGTACACGTGCCGGCGGTCATCGGCCGAAAAAAAAGCGAACGCGAGGTCTGGTGAGGCGGCAACAGACGCCAATACAGGGGTCAGGGAGTCCATGCCGTTGAATGGTATCTTTTCGATCTTCATAAAAGGTTCAAGCATGCCGATCAGTTCCGGCAGTGCACGCTTTTGCGAAAAGCGCACCAGCCTGTGGTAAGGGAAGATCACGATCCCGCTGTCGTACATATCGGTCAGATAAAACGGAGCGTGTGAAACCCTCAAGCGGTAGGAGACATCGAGCCTGTGATGCCCGTCGGCAATGTAGATATGTTTTTTCTCGACAAGCGAGATCAGGGCCTTTATCGATTCCCTGTCGCTGATCCGGTAAAATCTGGTCTCGATGTCCTGTTCGTCTGTAAAATCAAAGACGAGTTCGCGCGGGGCATTACTGATGGCCTCGTGTATCTTTTTCTCTCTATCGTCATAAAGGCCGAATATGAAACTTGTATACGTCTTGAGCGTCCCGATCAGTTTCTCACGGTCCGCTTTTGCTTTCTTGCGCGTCTGCTCGTGGGTAAGGATACGTTTTCTGTCAAGCTTCTGAAGCGAGATGAAGCCGGTCCTGAGAAAGTTGACGGAATCTACGGTAAACTCCTGTTCGTACACATAGACGGATTCATGGGTGTCCTGCATAAGGATCCCTTGCGTGAGCCAGTCATGCATGGTGTTCCTGGCATTCCGGTACCTGTCCATGTCTGGCAGGTCACGCGGAAGCTCGAGCCGTATTGCGTTGAACGGGCTCCGCGCATAATAAGGCTCCGTGTTTTCGATCACATCGTAAGGAGGGCATACCAGGTTGGCAATGCCATTCGCTTTGTCCGTATTGTAAAGTATGCCCTTGAATGGTTTCATTAAATGTATCCTGTGCGGGACGAACTGAATGTGTGTAACACACGCACGTGGTGTGTGTCAAAAGGTTTTAGACCGCTCATGCAAGGAAACTGTTGACAGACTATGACCTGTTATGTTTTAAATAAGCCTGTTGCCGAGGTAGCTCAGTCGGTAGAGCAGGGGACTGAAAATCCCCGTGTCGGCGGTTCAATTCCGTTCCTCGGCATTTCTTTTTCCCTGAATTTAAGCCATTTGACGGATGATTGACCTTTGGAAGCCTTGTTTATCAAGGCTTTTTTTTGCCACTGTCCACATACAGGGATTTGAGAACTATCAGCGTTACGTCATCGAATGGCTCCTGTCCCCGGGCAAAATCGGCAACTGCACTTATTATCTTATCGACGAGCTCCCGGGCGGACAGGGTGCTGTTTTGGGCGATCAACGTGATCAGCCTTTCCTGCCCGAACATCTCCTCTTTGTCATTTATGGCCTCCGTTATCCCGTCCGTGTAGAAGACGACAACATCGTTGTCTGCCAGGTCGAGTTCCACCTCTTCAAGATCTACCTCATCCATAACACCGAGGACAATTCCCCGTGCGCCGAGCGACATGACATCGCCGCTTTGGCCTTTATACAGGACGGGGGGATTGTGGCCGGCATTTACGTAGCGAAGCTGCTTTCTGCGCGGGTCGAGGATAGCATAGAAAAGGGTCACGAACATGCCGGATTTAGCATCCTGCGCGATAAGGTTGTTGGCCATGCAAATGGCCTGTGCAGCACTGGTCTTGCCCATGGCGTTAGCACGAACGCATGTCTTCGACAACGCCATGAACAAGGCAGCCGGGAACCCTTTGCCGGAGACATCTCCGATCACGAGTCCCCACTTATCCTGAGAGACCGGGATAAAATCATAGAAATCGCCGCCCACCTCCAGCGCCGGGAGGCTCAGGGCGGCCATATCAAATCCCTGCAGGCGCGGGGTAGACTCGGGCAGCAATGTCTGCTGTATGCTTCTCGCCATCTCCAGTTCGAACCTTTTCCGTTCAAGTTCACTGCGGTACTTTTCTCTTTCGGTGCTTGTTCTTCTCTCATTTATCTCATTGCGGATAATAAAGGCGAAAATACCGGCGCCGGTAACATTGGCTGCCACCATCGGCACGGTGACCGCTTTGACAACAGCAAGAACATCATCAAGGGGTTTGGCTATCGCCAGGGCCAGGCCTATATGCATCAACTCCATAGCAAGGGCCAGGAGCATTACCTGCCAGATACGGGGGAAATCACCTTTTTTCAGGCTATATATCAGGCCTCCGATCAAGCCCGCCAGAATAGTTGCGAGAGCACACGGGGCGGCCAGAAAACCACCCACGGAATAACGGTGAATGCCGCCGATAAGGCCTGCTCCGAGACCAATTATTGGACCGCCGACCAGACCGGCTATTGCAGGCCCGAGGTCCCTGATGTTAGCTATCGCCCCGGCAGGCCCGAGGTGCCTGATATGTGCTATCTCCCCGGTAGAAAGGTTAATGCCTCCGTAGGTGCCATAGACGGAGAGCGCACCGAAGAAGAGAATGGTCAGGGCCCGGCTCCTGTTGTTAAAATTTTTGTCCAGCAATCGAGTAAAAAATTTGGCCCTGCTGATCAGATAGGCAAATACTATAACGACACTGCCGGTCTTCATCAGATCGATCAAAATGGTTGGACTTGTGGGGATCGAAATATCCATTTATTTTGCCCGGCCTATGAAAGATACCCCACAACTAAGGGGCGGGTGTCGGCTTCCTACAAGCTCTCCCGGTTGTCGGTCCCAACATGCTTCCTCATGGTGAGTTGATTCCCCTTCCTGGGGTCATATTTGTAGCTGGTCTCGTCCATGAACGTTCGCATAAAGTAAATACCCAGTCCCCCCACTTTTCGGTCATCCAGGTTGGCATCGAAGGTGGGTAGCGACACGGAACAAGGGTCAAAGGGCCTGCCCTTGTCCTCTATCGAAATTACAAAATCCTGGTGATCAAGCCAGCAGGCAAGGCGGATGTAGCCTTTCCCTTCCGGGTACGCATACATGGCGATGTTTGTACATGCTTCGTCGACGGCCAGTAAAACCCGGGGAATGATGGCGGCATCGATTTTGGCCTGCTTCATCGCTTCCGAGACAACACTGTGTATCAGGGACAGGTTTTCGAGGTTCGCCTCGATTTTGAGCTTGAACTTATTGCTTTTTGTCGTCATCTCAAGGTGACTCCATATCAATACGGGTCCCGGGGTTTGGCAAATTACGGGGTCATCCTTTATTAAACGCCTGTACCGCGGCGTCTTCAAGATCGTATATGGAGAAGAGCTGGCTGAAGCCGGCAACATCAAAAACCTCTTTGACGGGAAGCTTCACGCAAGACAGCTTGATGTCACCCTCCCGTTGCCTGACCTTCTTGAGGCAGGCCAGAAGCACCCTCAACCCGGAACTGCTTATGAAATCAAGCCGGTCCAGGTTTACCACAAGGCGCACCCGGTCAGCTTCTACCAGGGCGTTCAGTTTCTGTTCCAGGTCACCGGAGGCGTAGGCGTCAAGCCGGCCGCCGAGGGCGACAATACTTGTGCTGCCGATATTCTTTTCGATAATGTCCATGTTATCCTCCTGGCGGACCGGCCCAGGTTGTGGGGGCTATCGCCGGCACGACGACCACCCGGTACGTTTTTAATCAAGATCGTATCTCATGTCCAGAATGCTGTTTGTGCCCGCTGATGAATATGCAACTTTCTGAGTCCCGGAACGGACGAAAAGAGCGGCTTGTGAAGTCCTTGAGCGGCATCTTCATTCACTTAAGATAATAATAGCAGGGTCTTCCCTTTAGTCAACGTGTCGAGTTCCTTTATGCGTGCTATAATTATCTGATAGCTGGTATTTATGCGTGACGACAAAGAAGACCTGTCAACCTTTGCAGCTTTCTTGCCGGCTGATCTCCTCAACCGGCTGCGAATATCTTCAGAACGGACCGGCCGCCCGCCAACAAACCTGATCGAAAAGGCGTTGCGGCGGTATCTCGCCGACGCGTCGAAGCATAATGCCGTGTATCTGTCTGCGCCGATCAATGCACTCGTCGAGGGGCTTTATGTAGAAAACACTACAATGGCAGAAATAAAACAGCACGGGGACTTCGGGCTGGGAACATTTAACTTTTTAGACGGAGAAATGGTCCTTCTCGATGGAAGTGTGTACCAGATCAGATCTGACGGCAGGGTCCATATTGTAGAAGACGATGAAAAATCACCCTTTGCGTGTGTCACATTTTTTAACCCGGATACCATCGACGACATCGAAAACAGTGAGAACCCCAAAGGTTTTTACGAGCTTCTCGACAACCTCATACCATCGGAAAACATGCTCTACGCAATACGTATAGACGGGGCGTTCGGCCATGTGAGAACCAGGGTGGTCCCACGGTCAGAAAATTACAGACCACTCGTTGAAGCCACAAAGGACCAGCCGGTCTTCGACTTTTATGGTGTCCGGGGATGTTTGGCGGGGTTCTACACCCCCCGTTTCATGGAATCACTCAATGCACCCGGTTATCATATACATTTCCTGAGCGAAGACCGCCAGCATGGCGGACATTTGATCCAATGCGTCCCCGAAAGGGTACGGATAGGGATCCAGCACGTACCGAAACTGGATGTTGCATTACCGGTAACGCTCGATTACCTTTCAGCCGATCTCACGCGCGATGTCGGCGATGACCTCAATAAAGCGGAGCATTGAGAAGGGAGGCATCCATGAACGAAAGACCCGTCAACAAGGCGAGAAACGGGGCGGAATTACTCGTGCAATGCCTCGAAGAACAGGGAGTGCAATATATTTTCGGTATCCCCGGTGCCAAGGTAGACACGATATTTGACGTGCTTGCCGACCACGGCCCACGTTTAATTCTATGCCGTCACGAACAGAATGCGGCATTTATGGCGGGTATGGTCGGCCTCTTGACCGGGACGCCCGGGGTATGTCTTGTCACATCGGGCCCGGGTGTAACGAACCTCGCTACCGGCCTTTCGACCGCCACGTGTGACGGTTACCCCCTTGTTGCCCTGGGAGGGAATGTCCGTCGCGGGATGAGGCACATAAAGACACATCAATCTCTCGATAATGTCGGCGTGATGCAGCCCGTTACCAAGTACGCGGTGGAGATCTATGATGGCAACAGCATCCCGGAAGTTGTGGTCAACGCCTTCCGTATGAGTGGAATGCCTCTTATGGGGGCTTCATTCATCAGTCTCCCCCAGGACGTCCTCGCGGGTGCCGTCGATGTCGCTCCCATCAAGGCGGTCCGCTCGGGGGGAGCGGGGACGTTCGACATTCAAAGCGTGAAGAAAGCAGCCGGGATCATAAATAATGCAAAAATGCCCGTTATTTTTGCAGGGGTTTCTGCAGGAACAAAAAGGGCGATTAACGCGTTGAGAAACATGCTGAACGAATACCCGGTACCGGTTGTCAACACCTATCAGGCATCGGGGGTACTTTCCAGGGAACTTTTCAACTGCTATGCGGGAAGTCTTGGGATATTTCAAAACCAGCCAGGCGACAAACTCCTGCAAAAGGCCGACGTGATCGTCACTATCGGATTCGACCCGGTCGAATATGACCCTGAGATATGGAATAAAGACGCGAACGGGATCATAATCAGTATCGATAATCGTACCCCCGTCATTGACAGGCACTACCAGCCGGAGATCGAACTGCTCGGCGATATCGCTACGAATATTGAGGAGCTTGCCAAGCATCTCGAGGCCCGGCCCGATGACCCCACGGCAAATCCTCTGGTAACCGAGGTCCAGGACGCTCTCATTGAAGCAAAGGTGCGGGGCGCGGAACAGTCCGGGTTCCCCGTACACCCCTTGCGGCTCATCTACGAGCTCAGAAACCTTTTAGGCGATGATGTCACTGTGATGTGCGATGTGGGTTCGCTCTATGTGTGGATGGCCAGGTATTTTAACAGCTACGAACCTCATCGGCTGCTCTTCAGCAACGGGCAGCAGACGCTGGGTGTTGCGCTCCCCTGGGCCATTGCGGCCACCCTGGCGCGCCCCGGGGAAAAAGTGGTCTCCATGTCGGGAGACGGAGGTTTCCTGTTCTCTGCAATGGAGCTGGAAACGGCGGTGCGTGAAAAGTGCAGCCTCGTCCACCTCGTATGGCGCGATGGGAGCTACGACATGGTGAAAATACAGCAGGTGCTCAAATACGGCCGTTCTTTCGGGGTAGAATTCGGGCATATCGACATCGTCAAGTTTGCAGAAGCCTTCGGTGCAACAGGCCTAAGGATCGTCAAGGCCGACGAGATCGCTCCGATCCTTTCAAAGGCCCTCGGCCTGAATGGTCCGGTGATAGTTGACGTTCCCGTCGATTACAGTGATAATCAGAGCCTTTGTGCGAGCGTGAGCGAGGGGTTGGGGCATTAGGTAGGGTACGATATAAGGAAAAAATGCATGGTTCTTGCGGCATGATTTGAAGTGAAAGGTGAACACAGGCAAGGGTGTCACCCGGTATCGTCTCAACCATCATCGGTCATTGAAGTCCGGGGTTGCGGAGATTTCACAAAATGATACAATTCTCCGTTTTCAACTGGTAATTCAAGGACTTCCCTTGTATATTCTACAGTATGCAGAAACTGGTTGCAGGGACAGCGGTCTTCGCGGAAGGCCGCGTACGCCCCGGACTCTGAGGAGGATATACGTCGTGGTTAAAAATGGCGCTGATAATAACGGAACGCAGGGCCGGTTTCGTTTCGGGGCCATGCGTAAACGCCGGTGGCTCGTCCTGGCGGCATGCTGTCTCATCATTGCCGCAGCGTACCTGGTCATTATACGGCCGGCTCTGGAAAGGTCGAGCGCAGCCAGGAAAAGAAATAGTGGTCAGACGGGCGTTATGCCGGTTGTGGCGGAATATGTGAGATCCGGGGATTTCAACGTATACGTCAATGGACTGGGCACTGCTACACCCGTTTACACTGTGACCGTCAGGACGCGTGTCGACGGACAGCTTATGGAGGTTCACTTTCGTGAAGGGCAGATGGTCAAGAAGGGGGACCTGCTGGCCCTTATAGACACGAGGCCCTTCAAGATACAGCTCGAGCAGGCTGAGGGGCAGCTGGCACGTGACCAGGCGCTACTCGCCAATGCGCGCATCGACCTCGAGCGATACCGGGCCCTCTGGAAGAAGGACTCGATCTCAAAACAGCAGCTGGATACCCAGGAGGCACTGGTCAGGCAGTATGAAGGTGCCGTAAAGGTCGATCATGGGTCGGTCAACAATGCGAAGCTTCAGCTTGTATATTGCAGGATCACCGCGCCCATCGAGGGGCGTGTCGGGCTTCGCCTCGTGGACCCCGGGAACATGGTCCGCGCGAGCGATACGAATGGCCTCATGGTGATCACCCAGCTTGAACCGATGACCGTTGTGTTCCCCATTGCGGAGGGAAATGTTCAAAAGGTGTTGCGCCGTTTCAAGACAAACGCGAAATTACCCGTCGATGCCTACGACCGTGAGCAAAAAGAGAAGCTCGCCACGGGCTCTTTGCTGACCATTGACAACCAGATCGATACGGCCACGGGGACCGTCAGGCTCAAAGCGGTCTTTCCCAACAAGCAGGGCGAGCTGTTCCCGAATCAGTTCGTGAATGCGCGGCTGCTTGTCGATGTCAAAGCAGGGGCTACCATTGTGCCTGCATCCGCCATACAACGCGGCCCGCAGGGCACCTTCGTTTATGTGGTGAGACAGGACCGGACGGTCGCGGTCCGCAAGGTTGCCGTCGACGACACGCAGAACGGCCTGGCTTCTATCAAAACGGGGGTTTCACCCGGGGAACAGGTTGTGACGGATGGTGCGGAAAGGCTCGTGGAGGGGTCACAGGTGGCGCCGAAGCCGGACCGGCCTGAGACTTCTCAAAAAGGCCGTTGATGAACTTTTCCCGTCTTTTCATACTCCGGCCGGTCGCGACAACGCTCCTGATGATCGCGATCTTCCTAAGCGGTGCCGTCGCGTACAAACAGCTGTCGGTGTCCGCCCTTCCCCAGGTGGATTATCCGACCATTCAGGTGCGGACCTTTTACCCGGGCGGAAGCCCGGATGTCATCGCTTCGTCCATTACGGCCCCGCTGGAGCGTCAGTTCGGCCAAATGCCGGGCCTGACCCAGATGACCTCGACGAGTTCGAGCGGCAGTTCGACCATAACACTACAGTTCAGCCTGGACCTGAGCCTCGATGTCGCCGAACAGCAGGTCCAGGCATCCATAAACGCTTCCTTTACCTATCTGCCCAGAGACCTCCCGATCCCGCCCGTGTACAGCAAGGTCAACCCGGCTGACGCGCCGATACTGACGCTCGGCTTGACTTCCGACACGATGCCCCTGTCAAAGGTGGAGGACCTGGCGGATACCCGGTTTGCACAGAAGATCTCCCAACTCCCCGGAGTCGGACTGGTGAGCATAAGCGGCGGGCAACGGCCTGCCGTAAGGGTCCACGCCAATCCGACCGCCCTCGCGGCATACGGTCTGACCCTGGCGGACGTAAGGGCTGCTGTCGCAGCCTCCAACGTCAACCAGGCGAAAGGGAGCTTCGACGGTCCCCGCCTGTCCTATATCATTGGCGCCAACGACCAGCTCTTCTCCAGCAAGGATTATCATTCTCTCGTCATCGCCTATCGTAATGGCGCACCTGTGAGGCTTTCCGACGTCGCCGATGTTATCGACGATGCCGAAAATGTCAGGCAGGCAGCCTGGATGAACAACTCTCCCGCAGTTATCGTCAACATTCAACGGCAACCGGGCGCCAATGTTATAGAGGTCGTCGACCAGATAAAAAAAGTCCTTCCGCAGCTTCAGGGAGCCCTGCCGCCGTCCGTAAAGGTTTCCGTACTGACCGACAGGACCACCACGATCCGGGCATCGGTGCGTGATGTGCAGTTTGAGATGATACTTGCGGTGGTGCTCGTCGTCATGGTCATGTTCCTCTTTCTCCGCAGCATCCATGCAACCATCATCCCCAGCGTGGCTGTCCCGCTTTCACTTGTGGGCACCTTCGGTGCCATGTATCTCCTGGGGTTCAGCCTGAACAATCTTTCCCTGATGGCGCTCACCATCTCCACCGGTTTCGTGGTCGATGACGCCATTGTCATGATCGAGAATGTGGCGAGGTTCATCGAAGCGGGAGACCCTCCGCTCGAGGCTGCCCTGAAAGGGTCCAACCAGATAGGATTTACCATTCTGTCTTTGACCGTGTCCCTTGTCGCCGTGCTCATTCCCCTATTGTTTATGGGGGAAGTCGTGGGGCGCCTGTTCAGGGAGTTTGCGATAACCCTCGGTATCACCATAGTCATTTCCGCTATCGTTTCATTGACTCTCACGCCGATGATGTGTGCAAAGCTGCTCAAGCCGTCGACAGAGGAAAAACGGGGAAGATTTTACCGGGCATCGCAGGAATACTTCGACAGGGTGATCGGCTTTTACGGAAAGACATTGACATGGGTCCTGGAACGTCAGCGGGCCACGCTCTGGGTAGCACTCGGCACGCTGGCGCTCACGCTCGTGTTATTTTATTTTGTTCCGAAAGGTTTTTTCCCGGTCCAGGATACGGGAGTCATACAGGGAATATCGGAAGCTCCTCAATCCATTTCCTTCACCGCCATGGCCGGGCGTCAGCAAGCGCTCGCGAGGGTGATCCTCAAGGACCCGGCAGTCGAAAGCCTCTCGTCATTCATTGGGATCGACGGAACGAATGTCACGCTCAACAGCGGTAGGGTCCTCATCAATCTCAAACCCAGATCCCGAAGAGATGCGAGCGCCTCGGAGGTGATCAGGAGGCTTAAGCCCGAACTGGCAAAGGTCGAAGGGATCACGCTTTTCATGCAGCCGGTACAGGACCTCACTGTCGATGCACGGGTTACCCGCACCCAGTATCAATACACGCTTGAGGACCCCGATCTCGATGAATTGAATACACTGACCCCCAGGCTCGTTGAATCGCTCAAGGACCATCCAGATCTTCGCGACGTAAGCAGTGACCAGCAGGACAGGGGCCTCCAGCTGTTTGTCGAATTTGACCGGAGCACAGCCTCGAGGCTCGGTATAACGCCGCAGATGATCGATGATGCCCTCTACGATGCCTTTGGCCAGCGGCAGATCTCCACGATCTTTACCCAGTTGAACCAGTACCGTGTCGTGCTGGCTGTCAAACCGGACTTTCAGAGGGGCCCCGAGGCATTGCAGAATTTATACCTGCGGGGCACGAACGGGGGACAGGCGCCGCTCGGGGCATTTATCAAGACCTCGGAGACCACGGGACCGCTTGTTATCAGCCGCCAGGGACAGTTCCCCGCCGCGACCATCTCTTTTAACCTGGCACCCGGTGCGGCCCTCGGTAATGCGGTCGCCGCTATAGAATCGGCGGAGAAAAAAATGGGTTTCCCGGCCAGCATCATGGGCAGTTTCCAGGGAACCGCGCAGGCATTCAGGACATCCCTCGAGGATGAACCATTTCTGATCCTCGCAGCCCTCGTGACCGTCTACATCGTTCTCGGGATTCTGTACGAAAGCTATATTCATCCCGTTACCATCCTGTCCACTCTGCCATCAGCGGGGGTCGGGGCGATCCTGGCGCTTATGGCATGCCGTTCCGAATTCAGCGTCATCGCCCTTATCGGCATCATCCTGCTGATCGGCATCGTGAAAAAAAACGGTATCATGATGGTGGATTTTGCCCTCGATGCCGAGCGAACGGAAGGGAAAAGCCCCAGGGAAGCGATCTACCAGGCTTCGCTCCTCAGGTTCCGCCCTATCATGATGACCACCATGGCTGCCCTCCTCGGCGCCCTTCCTCTCGCACTGGGTACAGGGGTGGGGTCGGAACTCCGCCGTCCCCTCGGCATCACCATTGTCGGCGGGCTGATCATCAGCCAGGTGCTGACCCTTTATACAACACCCGTCATCTATCTTGCGTTTGACCGTTTGGCAAAACGGATCCGATTCATGAGTTCCGCAAAAGCGGGCCGTGAAGAAGAAAGTCCTGAGCATCGATGAATTTCCCGGCTGTCTTTATCCGCAGACCTGTTGCCACAACCCTTATTACCCTCGGGATCGTGCTGTCCGGGATGATCGCCTTCCATTTATTGCCTATCGCCCCGCTGCCCCAGGTAGATTTCCCGACCATCCAGGTATCTGCAGGCCTTCCCGGGGCAGACCCGGAGACTATGGCGACATCCGTTGCCGCGCCTTTAGAGCGCCAGTTCGGGCGTATTGCGGGTGTGACCGAAATGACGTCCACAAGTTTCCGGGGTACCACGAACATCACGCTGCAGTTCGATCTGGACCGCAACATCGATGGCGCAGCCCGCGATGTGCAGGCTGCGATCAACGCTGCCCGCGGGTTCTTGCCGCCGAACCTTCCCAATAATCCGACCTACCGCAAGGTCAACCCCGCCGATGCCCCCATCCTTCTTATTGCCCTCCAGTCAGACCTGATAGGCACTCCGCAGTTGTATGATGTGGCTACCACCATAATGCAGCAGAAACTATCGCAGGTGGAAGGGGTAGGGCAGGTATTCGTCGGGGGCAGTTCACTCCCGGCCGTCCGCGTGGAGTTGAACCCGACGATGCTGAACAAGTACGGGATCAGCCTGGAGGACGTGCGCGGAGTGCTGGCATCCACCAATGTGAACAGGCCGAAGGGACAGGTCTCCGACGATACGAGGACGTGGGAGATCAAAGCCAACGATCAGCTCAAGAAGGCACGGGAATATCGCGATGTGATCGTCACATACCGGTCAGGCGCCGCGGTAAAGCTGTCGGATGTGGCCAATGTGACGGATTCGGTGGAGGATGTGAATACGGCGGGACTCATGAACGGCAAACCGTCCGTCATGGTAATAGTCTTCCGCCAGCCAGGCGCAAATATCATCGAAACCGTAGACCGGGTCCGGGAAATTCTCCCTCAAGTGGCGGCGGCCTTGCCCGGGAGCGCAAAGGTCCTGGTCGTTCAGGACCGTACACCGCCCATACGGGGCTCCCTCAAGAATGTCGAAGAGTCACTCATTATTTCTGCGGGCCTCGTCATCATGGTGGTCTTCCTTTTCCTGAGGCGCCTTCGCTCAACCGTCATCCCTGCTGTCGCCGTAGGCGTGTCACTCATCGGTACGTTCGGGATCATGTACCTGTGTGACTACAATCTCGATAATCTCTCTTTGATGGCACTGACCATCGCCACCGGATTTGTCGTGGACGACGCCATAGTGGTTCTCGAGAACATCACCCGTTACATGGAAAAGGGACTGTCCCCACGCGAAGCGGCGCTGCGCGGGTCGAAGGAGATCACCTTTACGGTCCTTTCCATGAGCATCTCGCTCGTTGCTGTATTCATTCCCATCCTCCTCATGAGCGGCATGGTGGGCCGCCTGTTCCGTGAATTTGCCGTGACCCTTTCCGCAGCGATTCTCGTCTCGCTTGCCGTTTCGCTCACTACGACGCCCATGATGTGCACCTATCTACTCAGGCCTGAGAAAAGCTATAGCCATCACTGGCTTTACAGGACGAGCGAAAACATGTTCAACCGGATGAAGGGCCTTTACGATGTGACGCTCAGGTGGGCCCTGCGCCATTCGCGCCTGATGCTCGGTGTTACACTGGCAACGTTCATGATCAATGTGGGCCTTTTTATTATCGTGCCCAAGGGTTTTTTCCCGGAAACAGATACCGGTCGTATCCGGGGCACGATCCAGGGGGAACAGAATGTGTCCTTCCAGGCCATGAAAAAAAAACTGACAACCGTAGTGGACATAATTAAAGAAGACCCTGAGGTCGAGTACGTGGCCGGTTTTACGGGCGGCGGCAGGGGCGCCTCGAACACCGCAAATTTGTTTATCACGCTGAAACCCTTTGAGCAGCGGAAAAAAAGCCTGACGGAGATCATGTCGGGGTTCCGTAAAAAACTGGCAGGACTGCCGGGTTCGGCTACCTATCTTCAGGCCGTACAGGACCTGCGTATCGGAGGAAGAGGGGGCACTGCCCTGTACCAGTACACCCTCCAGGCCTCGGAGATCTCCGTGCTCTACGAGTGGGCCCCGCTCCTTGTCCAGAGAATGCGGACCCTTCCTGAACTTGTCGATGTGGCCAGCGACCAGCAGGTGAAAGGATTGCAGGCCATGCTGACGATCGACCGGGATACCGCCTCGCGGCTTGGAGTGACTGCTGCAATGATAGACAATATTCTCTACGATGCCTTTGGGCAGCGCCAGGTTTCCATCATTTACTCACTTCTGAACCAGTACCGCGTGGTAATGGTCGTTGAACCTCGTTTCTGGCAAAGCCCGGATACGCTCAAGGAAATTTACGTCAAGTCCGCCCCGGGTGCAATGGTGCCGCTTGGCGCTTTTGCTCGATTCGACCCGGTCCCCACGTCCCTTGCCATAGCACACCAGGGACAATTCCCCTCCGTGACGGTCTCCTTCAATCTTGCACCGAAAGTGCCCCTGGGAGATGCGGTGGCATCGATCGAAAAAGCCAAGCAGGAAATGGGGTTTCCCTCGAGTGTCCGGGGCAGTTTTTCCGGCACCGCGCAGGCGTTTAAAGACGCAGCGGCCAACCAACCCCTTCTGATCGTTGCCGCCCTCCTGACGGTCTATATCGTTCTCGGCATACTCTACGAAAGCTACATACATCCCATAACGATCCTGTCCACCCTGCCTTCGGCAGGGGTGGGGGCACTGCTTGCGCTGCTCATCTGCCGTGTGGAATTGAGTTTAATAGGTCTCATCGGGCTCTTTCTGCTCATCGGCCTTGTGAAAAAAAACGGCATCATGATGGTCGACTTTGCCCTGGAAACAGAGCGCAGAGAGGGGAAAGGTCCCGAGGATGCGATCTATGAGGCATGCCTTTTGAGGTTCCGTCCTATCATGATGACCACCATGGCAGCTCTTCTCGGTGCCCTCCCGCTGGCATTGGGATCGGGCGTAGGGTCAGAGCTGCGGCGGCCCCTCGGCATCACCATTGTGGGCGGCCTTGTGATCAGCCAGATGCTTACCCTTTATACGACGCCGGTAATGTACCTTTACCTTGACCGGTTCAGAATATGGTGCAAAGGCAAACGAAAGGGTTTATCAGGCGCATGAACCGCGATATAATACGGACGGGCAGGCTTCGCCATGCATTGAGGTGATTATGATATGTGATGTGATGGCCATATTTTCCATAAGGACCAGGGAAAGATACGCTCACTTCAGGAAATGTGCAAGGGCAGGCCGGTTTTTTACTCTGTTACCGGCCGCAGTTCTTCTTGCGCTCCTCGCGGCATGCGCGGTGGGGCCGGATTATGTTAAACCCGGGGTGACCGTGCCGGAAAAGTACAAGGAGACGGACGGCTGGAAGGTCGCACAGCCCGGCGACGATGCCGCCCGCGGCCCCTGGTGGGAAATATTCGGTGATGATGACCTCAACGCCCTCGAAAACCAGGTCGACATCTCGAACCAGAACGTGCGTGTTGCGGAAGCGCAATTCCGGCAAGCCCGCGCGCTGGTTGAGGCCGCCAGGTCAAGCTTCTTCCCCGCGGTCGTTGCCGGTGCATCATTCACGCGCTCCCAGAGGTCGGCAAATGTTTCGCGCAACACCGGAACGTCGAGCGGCCTGTCTTCCGATTACCTTTTGCCTGTAAACGTGTCCTGGGAACTGGACCTCTGGGGACGCATCCGCCGGACCGTCGAAGCTCTACGGGCAGGCGCCGAGGCCGGCGCTGCGGACCTTGAAGCGATGCGACTGAGCTCCCAGGCGGAGTTGGCGCTCGCTTATTTCCAGCTTCGGATATCCGATGTGCAGAAAAAGCTTCTGGACGAGACAACAGAGGCGTTCAAGAAGTCACTCGAATTGACGAGGAACCAGTATGAGTGCGGTATTGTGTCCAAGGCAGACATGCTGCAGGCCGAGGCCCAGCTGAAAACGACACAGGCCCAGGCGCTCGACGTCGGTGTTCAGAGGACGCAGTTGGAGCACGCCATTGCCCTGCTTGCAGGCAAACCGGCATCCACTTTTTCGATCCCTGTCAAGACAGGCATCATGTCGCCCCCGGACATACCTGTCGGCATCCCGTCGGAACTGCTCGAGCGCAGGCCCGATATAGCCGCGGCGGAGCGTAGGGTCAAGGCGGCGAATGCCCGCATCGGCGTGGCCGTGGCGGCTTTTTTCCCGACGGTCAGCCTGGGCGCGACGGGAGGATACGAGAGTTCGAGCAGTTCCGACTGGCTGACCTGGCCAAGCCGCATCTGGGCAGTCGGGCCGTCGGTAACGGAAACCGTTTTCGATGGGGGCTACAGAAGCGCGTTGAGCGATGAGGCGCGGGCTGCATATGATGCGGCCGTTGCCTCCTATCGTCAGGTCGTGCTCACGGGATTTCAGGAGGTTGAGGACAATGTTGCGGCGCTCAGGATCCTCGAGCAGGAGTCACGGGCACAGGACGAAGCAGTGAACGCCGCGCGAAAATTCCTCGAGATCTCCCTCAATCAATATAAAGAAGGATTGGTCAATTACCTCAACGTGACAGTGGCGCAGGCTGCCGCCTTGAACAGCGAAAGGACATTGATCAATATCCTGGGCCGCCGTATGTCCGCAAGTGTGCTTCTGGTCAAGGCCCTCGGTGGAGGCTGGCAAAGCAAGAATATCGGAAGCGCCATGCTGTCCCGTTGACCTTCGGGGGCGGGCAACCCTGCAGGCCTCTTTCGATTGTGAGACGTCAATGGTTGTGATACAATAAACTATAACCCAGCCGGGAGGACCTCTCTCCTTCAGGGGATGGGAGTGTCAATTCGTTTCAGCATATAAGAGGCCGCCAGCGATGATATCGATAAATATTCGTTTATTGCACCGTGTTCTCCTCTTCACGGTCGCCTTTACCTGTTGCGCCGGTTTGTCACAGCCCGCATGGTCTATCACCCTCGATGAGGCAGTAAAGAGCGGTCTTGGCGAATCGTACGTCATCAAAGAACAAAGTGAGTTCGTCAGGGCATCGCGTTTTTCCTATATGTCTTCCATCGATCCCTTTTTACCGCGGTTCGATATTGGTTCTTCTTACATACGGACGATATCATCCGCGGTGCCGACAAGCGCATACACGAGCAATCTCACCGATACGACCGATTCCAGGAACGTGTACACTTTCACCGGTACCATTTCCTGGCAGGTATTCGACGGAGGCGAACGTTTTGCGAAGAGGCGGGGGGCCTTCTCGGCGTGGGAACGGGAAAAGGAAATATTTAAAAGCGTCCGAGAAGATGTTCTCTTTACAATCAAAAGCGCGTTTTATGTAGCTCTTGGTGCGAAAATGGTCGTAGGGAAGAGGCAGGAGGCATGCCAGGCTTCCCAGAAAATATACAACCTCATCCGCGGACGCTATGAGGAAGGTGTCGCGAAAAAAAGTGAACTGTTACAGGCCGAGGTTCGCCTGCTCAATGCCAAAATAGATCTCCAAAAGGCACGCAAGGAATACGAAAAGGCGCTGGAGATCGTACGTTCCCTGATCATTGTCGAGGTCAAGGACCCATTCGATGTGGAAGGCCCGCTTACAGCGCCGTCATACCGGGGCGATTACAATACCTTGAATGACAGGGCGCTCACGGTAAAACCGGAGATCATAGCGCGGCAGAAGGAAGTTGACAGACTGATGAGCGTCTACGACCAGACGAAGGCCGCCTGGTATCCCAGGATCGACAGTTCGCTCCAGCAATCGAGACAGGACACCCGTTTTTTCCCGGAAGGCAGGAGCGATGCCGTGATAATCAGTTTTACGTTCCCTCTCTTTGACGGCGTCGGACGGTATTACAACATGCAGAGCGCAATGAGCGGTGTGAACGCAGCGAGGCAGAGACTGGCCGAAACGAAGAGAACGACGAGCCTCGATATAGCGAAAGCCCTGAAAGAATACGAATTGAGCCTCGACGACATTAGCATGTATACCGAACTCGTGCGCGAAGCGACGTCAAATTTCAATCAGCTGTATGGAGAATACCTCGAGGGAAAAGGTGACATCCTGAATCTCCTCCAGAGCGAGAAAGATCTTGCCGCGGCCAACGAGAATTATGTCGGCTCACTGGCGAGGGCGCGTGTTTCACTGTCTGCTCTTCAGAAGGCGGCCTACATAGAGGACCGTTTCTGATGAAAAGGAAGGTAATATACATCGTTGCCGGCCTGTGCATAATAGCGCTCCTTGTATTTATCTTTACCCGAAAAGGAGACAAGGAGAAGGCCGGAGAGCCTTTCACGGTAAAAAGGGCCAATGTGACGCATTCTACGGAACAGACGGGGATCATCAAGGCCCAGGTTGGCGCCATAGTCAAGGTGGGCACCCGTGCAACCGGCACCCTCAACAGGCTCAGGTTCCAGGTGGGCGATTTTGTCAGGAAAGGTGATCTTATCGTCGAGATCGACGATCGTGAGATCCTTGCGAATATCCGCAATGCCGAGGCTGCCGTTGAGGAGCAGCGCAGGGACCTCGAGGCAAAAAGGGCCCAGGATGTATACAACCAGTCTAATTGGGAAAGGGAGCAGCGCCTGCTGGCCAGGGAATACACAACAAAGGACAGCGTTGAAAAGGCGAAACGTGAGTTCGATGTTTCCCGGGCCCAGGTAGACCTCGGGAAGGCAAAGGTGAGGGAGGCAAATGAGAGGCTGAAAGCCCTTAAGGTCAGCCACAGCTACACGAAGATCTTTGCACCTATCTCAGGTTATATCTCGGCCGTGGCGACGCAGGAAGGTGAAACGGTAGTATCGGGATTGTCCGCCCCCAATCTGATAACCATCATCGATCCCTCCAGGCTGGAAATGTGGATCTACGTCGATGAGACCGATATCGGCAGGGTCAAGCCCGGGCTCAAGATAGAATACTGGGTCGACGCCTATCGCGACAGGATATACAAGGGGGTCATAGACCGTATCTATCCCCAGCCCGAAATCAAGGAAAATATCGTGTATTACCTTGCCATAGTTAAAATAGACCCCGCAGATGCCCTGACGTTGAAGCCGGAAATGACGGGCCACGTGAAGATCATGATCGAAGAGAGATCGAACGTTCTCGTGGTCCCGAATGGGGCTGTACGGTTCGAGGACCGAAAAAATGTGGTTTACGTGAGGTCCGGGGGTAAAACGGTCCGGCAGGAAGTTGTGCCCGGGGTCAGGGACCAGACATACACCGAAATAATATCCGGACTTGCCGAAGGCCAGGAGATCATTGTGCCTGCCGTCGCACCGGCCGCAAAGAAGCCCCAAAATAACGCGGGCCCCCGAAAGTGATCGATCTTAAGGACATAAAGAAAAGTTATTTTGTGGGTGACAGGGAGCTGCAGATACTCAAAGGTATTGACCTGAAAATATCCAGGGGTGAGTTCGTCGTCCTAATGGGCGTATCCGGTTCAGGCAAGACAACGCTCATGAATATCGTCGGCCTTCTCGACAAGCAGACAGAGGGTCGCTACACCTTTGAAAATATCGATGTAGGCGGGCTCAACGATGAAACCCTTGCGGATATGAGGAACAGGTACATCGGCTTTGTCTTTCAGCAGTTCTTTCTGCTTCCCTATCTTGACGCTATAGAAAATGTCCTGATACCCATTGTCTACTCGAAGAAGGGTATAAAACATCCGCGGGAAAAGGCGAAAGGCCTCCTTGCAAAGTTCGGGCTCGAACACAGGGTCCACAATAAACCGGCCCAGCTTTCGGGGGGCGAACAACAGCGCGTGGCGATCGCGAGGGCGCTCGTCAACGACCCTGAGCTTATACTGGCGGATGAACCGACCGGGGCCCTGGATTCAAAGACGGGCGGAGAGATAATGCACCTCTTTAAAATGCTCAATAACGAAGGGAAAACCATAATTGTCGTCACCCACGACCCCAAACTGGCTACCTTTGGAAAACGTCTGGTCAGGATAGAGGATGGCGCTATTTCAGAAGATATCACAACTTAAAGAATTTGTTGAGGAAGTAATAAGGATCCTCTATTACTACAGGGGAAGGGCCGTTTTTTCATTTTCCGGGGTCGCCCTTGGGATACTCTCCATCTGCATCATAGTCACGACAATCGACGGAGCGAATAAAAAGGCGCAGGAGATCTTTGAGATGCTGGGGCCTGATTCGATCATGATCTTCGGGGTCGGGGAAAAACAACGGGCGGCGAGGATACGTACGAGTACGCTGAAAGTCGAAGACGCTGACCTGATCGCGCGTGTGGAAGGCATCTACGATCTGATGCGGGTATATTCGGCCCGGAATGTGATGATGCGGTATCGGGACAGGAACTGGCAAACCCTCGTCATTGGATCGACAACGAATTATTTTGATTCACTGGCATGGAAATTTCAGACTGGAGTTACGTATACGGCGGAAGACTACGCGAATGCCGGGGCTGTCTGCGTAATAGGGGCCAGGGTGTACGACGAATTGTTCAAGGACGAAGATCCACTGGGAAAAACAATACTCGTCGGCAAGCTCCCCACGCGTGTTATCGGCGTATTGGAGGAAAGAGGAGGCAGTTTCGGCGGGCCGCATGTCGATGACAGGATCATAATGCCGCTGACCACGGTGACATCCCGTATAGTGAACGAAAAACGTTATTTGAGCCTGGTGCGCGTGAAAACAAACAGGGACCTCGACAGGACGATAGAAGATATCCGTATCACCTTAAGGCAAAGTCACGGTCTGCAAGGCAGCCTCGATGATGATTTTACACTGAGGAGCTCGAAGGACATCCTGGCGTTCGTAACCGTAATTTCAGGCTCGCTCCTTCTTTTTCTGGGGACCGCCGCCGTGGTCGCCCTTGTCGTGAGCGGCTTTGTCCTGGCAAACCTCTTCTATCTGAACATCCAGGAACGTAAAAAGGATATAGGGATCAGGAGGGCCTACGGCGCGACCCGGAAGGGCATCCTGCTGTCCTTCCTGTTCGAATCGGTACTCATAACGTTCATTGGCGGCGTCGCCGGAATACTGCTCAGTGTTGTTCTCGGAAGCACTTTCGAAAATCTGTTCGATATCCCGATGATGTTTTCATTGAAAGTGGTGGTCTTCGCACTTTTCTTCAGTTTTCTGACCGGCGTTCTGTCCGGACTGAAGCCGGCGCTTACGGCCAGCCGGATCGAACCCATCGAGGCCATTCGCGGATGATCCACAAGATATCATTTTACCTGAGAATAGCCCTTCAAAACCTCGTTGTCCACAAGGCGAGAATGACCCTCGCGCTGCTTGGCATACTATTCGCCGTCATGAGCCTGGTCGCTTTTGGAAATATCAGCAATGGAATGAAGAAAAAGATAGAAGCTGAGATTGGAAGATTCGGGAAGAACCTCATCATTGTCCGGGCAGGTCAAGTATTTACGGCGGGACGAAGCGCCCGCCAATTCTCCGAATCGAGAACGCTGAGACTGAAGGATGCACAATTGATAAAGGAGTCTGTTCCGGGTGTTGCCGAAGTGGTCCCGTATTGTGATGCCAGCTATACGGCGCGATATAAGGAAAATACGCTTACAGTGACGGTCGCCGGTGTTCCGAACAAGATCTTTGACATACGGAATATAGATCTTGCAGCAGGCAGGTCTTTTACCGGGACCGAAGAAGTGAAGGCAGAAAAAAAGGCTGTGATAGGGTTCAAAGTATACGAAAATTTCTTTTCCTCAGAAGACCCTATAGGCAAGAATATACTTATATTCCGGGTTCCTACGGAAGTTGTCGGCGTCATGCAGGAAAAGGGGGCAGATTTTGCAGGCCAGGACCAGGATATGCAGGTGTATGTGCCGATCAATGCCTTTATGCGGCGGTACAATAATGTCGATTACATAAAGGGGATCTATGTCCAGGTGCAGGACGGGTATTCAATGGCAGGCATGAAGACGGCCTTGAGAGTGTTCATACGGAAGATCCACAATACCGGGCCCGGGCAGAAGGATGATTTTTCACTATTCACGATGGAGGATATCCTGAGGACCCAGGAAGAGGGCATACGGCTCGTATCCGTCCTGACGATCATTGCCTCAACCGTATCGTTCCTCATCGGAGGTCTGGGGATCTTTGCCATTATGCTCCTGTCTGTATCGGAAAGAAAAATGGAAATTGGTGTCCGAAGAGTGGTTGGGTCAAAAAAACGGGACATCATAATACAGTTTCTCTCGGAATCCCTGATCGTAGCGGTTGTTGGCAGCGTCGGCGGAATAATCGCAGGGTTTATCGTTACGATCCTTGTTGACCTTATAGGAGGGTTCCCGATGGTGGTATCCATGAACATACCGCTCGCCCTTTTCATCAGCATGGTGATCGGCATCCTCGCCGGGATATATCCGGCGATAGAGGGGACGAAATACGAGCCAGTGAAAGCTCTGTACCTGTAGGCGAAAGGCGAAAGGCAGACGGCTAAAGGCGAGACTTTTACCTCTGTCCGTCATCCCGGTGCTTGACTACGGGATCCAAGTTTCTTTTCGCCGGTTTCTATTTTTTCTCTAAATTCTGTATTGCCTGGTTTGCAAGGTAGGTCAGGGTGTCGTTCGATGAATTTTTAGAGACATCCCGGTACATCTTGAGGGCGTCTTCGCGCTTACCCTCTATCATGTTGATATTGGCGAGGTATAGTTTGGAAATATAACGGGGTTTTCCACCGGCATGGGCCGCGATCTTTTGAAATATGTCTTCGGCTTTTGCAATTTCGGCCTTTGACCTGGTCTGTGCGTATACATCCATCGCCATGATCCCCCGTGAGAGCTGGTACTGTATTTTCCTGTCCTGGTAATGGGAATAAATGAAATATGACGCTACGGCCGCCGCTACGATACACAGGGCTGCGAGCCCGTAAATGCATTGACGGGTATTTTCACGGATATACATCATGGCCCACTCATAGGCCTGCATCAGTATATCGGGCTGACGAATAATGTCCTTTTCTTTTTTCCGCGCCATGCTGGTTGCTATTTCACCATAGATACCGTGCCATGTCAATATTCAATATCTCTTCGCGGCGTCCTGATAGACGTGCACCCGGCGCAGGTTTTCCTCATTCAGGATGCGGCGAAGCTGCCGGTCGCCCATGTCTTTCAGGTCCCTGGCACGGCTTACCCCGCCGCGTTTCAATTTCAGATAATTCGCGTATCCCAGGCCCTTCATGTTTACGAATCGAAGCGTATCCGTCTCGTTCGGCTCAAGCATTCCGGGGTCTATCGAGAGATTTGTCTTCGCGCCGGCATCCAGCAATCTTCTTTTGGTAGCTTCCGTCAAAAAGGAAAGGTCCCGTACCGGAGCAGTATAAGAGAACACCGTGCAGCGGTCGATCAGGGGGAACGACATGGCGGATATCAGCACCGCAACTCCTAAGATTGCCGCGCGCAGGGTAGTTTTTTTCCGGAGACCGTTCAGGAGATCGAAAAAGGCAACCGTTTCCACTGCAAAGACGGGAAAACCGATATATCCGATGACGGGCATTTCGAATACCTTCATTCCTTCGAAAAAAGGAACGGTGTAGATCCACCGCACAGGAGAGATGAAATTCCAGCTTTCCCACAATATCCCGCAGATAAGGCCTGAGGCGAGCGCGGCCAGCAGCCGTCCGGGACTGCCTTTTTCTAGATCGGCCATAAATGACCTGTGCCCGGTACGGTAATTTATGCCGTCGGTCAGGAATATCCCGAAAACCCAGGCCAGGCCGAAGAGATATCCCGGCACGAGGAGCGCCAGGACGAACAGGATGATGCCTGCCGTTATTGCCCGTGTTGCATAATACCGCACCGTGAACGGGCGTGTCCGTATGGATGCGAAGAAAGTGCCGGCCACGGCCGCTGTGAGGCAGATGGCGGGGATGACCGTTCCGTACGCGAGAAGGTAGCCGGCATAGCGTACCGGCGCCTGAAACGGGATATTGACATAAAACCAGTTTTCCAGGCGAAGATTAACGAGTTCGAAGACACACCAGAAACCGCATGATATCACGACCATTTCGGGCAGGTTTCTGTTCAGGAACATTGGTTTGCCCGATCTTAACGAGACGATCGAGTCAAGGATTATAATGTAGGCCCACCAGGATGTAACGAAAAAGAAGGAGATGAGCGCATCCCAACGAGCGGTGACCGCAATATGCCCCGTGATGTATAAGAATAGAGCGAAAATAACGGGAATAATTCGTAAGATCACATAGAAAAACTAAGAATTGTTGCTTGATTTGTCTGCAACCGGGACATTGCCGGACCCCTGGATAACATTGTCGGAGTTGCCTTTAATGCGGGTCGCACCAATGTATGCCCCCGAATAATAGTCCGAATTGAGCGAATCGATCTTTACACCCAGACGTCCTTTCCCCGAGGAAGCGTGAATAAAGTTGCCATCGCCGATAAAAATGCCCACATGGGTGGGATATTTGGCGTAGCGCCTGGTCTTGAAGAATACAAGGTCTCCGACTGCGAGATCACTTCTGCCGACCCTGGTGCCGACCTTATACTGTTCGCGGGCGCTCCTCGGAAGCTGTACGTCGAAGATCTCATAGATTTTTTTGACGTATGCCGAACAATCCAGCCCTCTCACGGTGTTGCCGCCGTATTTATACGGAGCACCCTGGAAGCTTTTTGCGACCTTCACGAGCATATATTTCTCGTCGCTATTCTTCCAGGGCTTCATCGGGACGCTCTTGAACGTCACGATGGCTTCGCCGTCATCGTTGTCCTCCATTACTTTGGGGATCAGTATGGTCTTTCCCGGGGCAAGCTTCTTTTTTGAAGCAAGTGCGTTGGTTTCGATAAGATCGTCTTTTTCAACGCTGAACAGTGTTGCGATCTTGTCGATCGTATCGCCGCGTTTCACTTTGTACTCGATGTATTCACCCTCATTTTCATAAATGACCGGTTCTGCCTTCGCCTCCGTGACCTGTCCTCTTGCTCCATGGCGGTACTGTTTGTTTCTCGAGCTTTTTGCTACCTTTTTTGATTGTTTGACGCTGTTCTTCTTGGAAACGCTTTTGGATGGATCCGTACGTTTTGCTTTGTTTTTAACGGGGGCTGCCTCAGTTATAAATGGTGTTACGAGAAAAATTAAAATGAGCCAGAATACACAGATAGCGAAGCTTCTTCTCATGGAACCCCTCTTTGTCGGATATAGTGTCTACGATACCAACCGGGCGGCAAACATGTCAAGAAAAATCGCCTTTTTTTGCCCGGGCCAGGCGGTAAGTTTAGTTTTTAGTTAACGTAATACGATAATTTGACTCAGGCTTCGCACGTGCTTCGTGAAATCAAGCACATTTTTGTTGATTTTACACGCCTTTTATCATGATAATATACGAAAATCTCTCAGGAGGCACAGTTTATGGATGTCGGACGAGAAATAATGTGGAACGTAGGACATACCGGGCAATACGTCAGTTATGCGTTCTTGATCATTACCGCAATTGTTCTGATCCTAGGTTTAAAGAAGCGGTATGCGATGTGGAAGATCGGAAAGCCGGCTAACATCGAATTCAAAAAGCGCCTCGGAGAGCGCATAGGTTACTTCATCGCCAACGGCATCTTTCATAAATCGATCCTGCGCGAAGCCTTCCCCGGCTGGATGCATTTCTTCATCTTCTGGGGCTTCCTGATCCTTTCGGTCGGAACGGCTCTTGTCGCTATCCAGGCCGACTTTACCGACCTTTTGTTCAAGGTTAAATTCTTGAAGGGCGGCTTCTATCTCGTTTTCTCATTCCTGCTTGAGGTAGGCGGTCTCGCCGCGATCATCGGCATACTGATGGCGATCTTCAGGCGCTACGTGCAGAAACCGGACCGGCTCGACACGAAGCCGGATGACGGCATTGTACTGGCCTGGATACTTGTTGTCCTGGTGACCGGTTTCCTCGCAGAGGGCGCAAGGATCGCCGCATTTATGAACGACCCGGCGTACGCCTATGAAAAATGGAGCTTCCTGGGATGGATCTCGGGGTACCTTTTCGTTTCAATGCCTGCCGAATCGATCAAGGCGACCCACATGGCCATGTGGTACATCCATATGGTCCTGTCGTTCGGTTTCCTCGCCTATATCGTATACTCGAGAATGCTCCACCTCATCACCTCTTCCCTGAATATGATGTTCAGGGGTGTCGAGGACGTTCCTGAGGGAAACCGCGGAGCACTGCAGCCCATAGAAGACTTTGAGAATGCCGAGGAATTCGGTATCAACCAGATCGATGGTTTCACCTGGCGACAGATATTCGACCTCGATGCGTGTACGCGCTGCGGCCGTTGCCAGGACCTCTGCCCTGCGTACGCCACCGAAAAACCCCTTTCACCGAAAAAGTTCATTCAGGACCTGAAAGGTGAATGGGAACGGGTAGCCAAAGGCGGCGCCAAGAATGAGGACGGCATGATAGATACCGTCATCGAGGAACAGACGCTCTGGTCATGCACCAACTGCCTTGCCTGCCAGGTCAACTGCCCGGTCTCGATACCGACGATCGACAAGAATATAGAAATGCGGCGCTACCTCACCCTGACGCTCAGCAAGACGACGTCGGATACGAAGCTCCTCTTCAAGAACCTTATGAAGAACTCGAACCCGTATGGTATGGGCAAGAAGGAAAGACTGGGATGGACAGAAGGCCTCGACATCAGGAACGCCGCAGAGCAGGAGGTCGATTACCTGTACTGGGTCGGATGCGTCGCATCGCTTGACGACAGGAACAGGAAGGTCGCCCGGGCATTTGCCACTGCATTGAACCAGGCCGGCGTCAACTTCGGTATCCTCGGCACGGACGAAATGTGCTGCGGCGACCCGTCACGGCGCTGCGGTAATGAAGAGAACTACCTGGGTTTGGCCCAGGGCAACGTTGAGATGCTGAACGAAATAGGCATCAAGAAGATCATAACGACCTGCCCGCACTGCTACACAACGATCAAGAAAGAGTATGCCCAGCTCGGCGGCAATTTTGAGGTCTACCATCAGGGAGAATTTCTCGCCAAGCTCATGAGAGAAGGCAAACTCAAGGTGAACCCGGCCATCGAAGGAAAGGTCACCTTTCATGACCCATGCTACCTCGGCAGGGCCAATGGTATATTCGAAGAACCGAGAAGCCTCGTCAAAAAGGCAACGAAAGGGTCATTCGAGGAAATGGGCAGGAACCACAACCGGAGCTTCTGCTGTGGTGGCGGCGGCGGCGGGATGTGGATGGAAGAGCACCACAAACGCATCAATCATGCCAGGATCGACGAGGCCATCGCCATACAGGCAAACACCGTCGTAACGGCCTGCCCGTACTGCCTTATAATGATGGAAGACGCTATCAAGGACAAGGAAAAGGTCGAAACGATGAAGGCTCTTGACCTTTCAGAGGTGCTTGTGAAGGGTTTGGAATAAGTAGCTATAGAGAGATAAAGATAAATAAAAGGATGGGGTGAAAACCCCATCCTTTTATTATTTGGAAATTAATCCAGTTTTTGATTACTCGTCCAGTGTAATAGCCTCAACAGGACATTCTTCTGTACATGCACCACATTCGGTGCAAAGTTCGGCATCGACCTTTGCTGTATCATCTACTGTGATAGCATCGGCGGGGCAGATCTCTGAACAGGCTCCGCATCCTGTGCAGGCATCTTGGTCAACTTTCGCAGGCATGAATAATCCCTCCTTTCAAATTTTTACTACAATTTCCTAAACGAATAACCGGTGAATGTCAATAAAAAAATGTGAGCCCGCTATTTCCATTGACAGGAGATTGCACGCATTGCATAATATGTTGCCATGCAAGAGATAATGAAGTTTTTCCAAGACATGTTCCTTGATCTCTTTGATAATTTCCAGGAGGTTTTTCTCAGTATCATCGTAATGGTCATCGTGATGATACTGGGTTTTATCATCAGCTGGTTCATAAAAAAATTACTTGGCAAGGCCCTTGTTCTCTTCAGGTTCGATAAGTGGGCCCAGGATGCAGGGATCGTCACATTTCTCGAAAAAGGCGGTATCCGCTCGCCGCCGTCCCTTATACTCAGTAAGATCGTTTATTGGATATTTATAGTCCTTTTCCTCTCGTTCGGCCTTAATTACATGGGGATCACCCAGTTCTCGGAATACGCCTCCCGGATCTCCACTGCCCTGCCGAACATTATCGTATCTTTGGTGATCTTGATCATAGGCATCATATTCAGCAACTTTCTGGGTAGAATTATCTATCTCACCTGTGAAAACGCCAGGATCAAATACGGCGATTTCATCGCCAAGGCCGTAAGGATCCTCCTTATCGTCATCACCTTCGGCATCGTCTTCGAATACATCGGATTGGGCAATACGATCATTACGGTGAGCTTCCTGATAGTCTTCGGGGGCATCGTCCTGACGATGTCCCTTGCACTGGGCATAGGCCTCAGCAACGTCCTTGGAGACCTGATCCGGGACAGGGTAAAGCTGAGGCAAGACAAACACCACAAAGAATAACCCTTCGGGTCTAACCCGTACGGGCTTAGCCCCTTGGGGTTGTTTCAAGTTTCAGACTTTTCCCGTTTCCGTCATCCCGTCGCCAATTACCCTTAAAGGTATCCTGAATCCGGGTCTCCCACCTCGTCATTCCTGCGCTTGACGGAGGAAGCCAAGGTTTGGTTTTGATGTAGTTCCCTGATTGTTCACAACATTTAAATACAGAAAGATGTAATAAAAACAAAACCTTGGATCCCGCCCACCCGGAGGGTTCCCTGTCCAGGGATGACGGAAAGAGAAGACCTGGATGACTATGGGTGTGGTTGGACCCGGCTCGAAGACCGGGGTTGGTTACTTCACTCCCCGTCGGATATCAGGTAGCGGCGGAACCAGTTGAGGGTTAGGTTGATCGCCTTTGTTCTATGGGCATCAACGGAAAGAATGTGATCTCCTCCCTTTATTATCTCGATCGCCTTTGGCTTTTTCAGGAATTTATAGATGGTCTTCCCTTCGATGCAGGGAACGACCTCATCGCTGTCACCGTGTATGACGAGGGTACGCTGGACTTTTCTCGCTTCTTCGAGAAGATCGTATGAATTGAAATCCGTGTATATTGTCGGCTTGAACTTGATATCGGCAATCGTTTCGTCTTCCTTGTTTTCCAATATATGCGGTGTTGCCCATAAAGAAAGGCATTTTACACGTTCATCGCGGGCCGCCTTCAGGAGTCCTGTCGAGCCCCCGAAACTGCTTCCTATGATGCCGATCTTTCGCGGGTCGATGGAGGGATGGTCGAGGACGTGGTCGAAGACCACCTTCAAATTATCCAACCTGATGGAGAGGGTGGTCTCCTCGATGTTTCCCCCGCTTTCGCCGCAACCGTGATAGTCAAAACGGCAGGAAGCTATCCCGGCTTCTGCAAATGACCCGGATAAAGCCATATATTTCGAGCTTTCTTTTGAGCTTAAGAGGCCATGCGAAAGAATGGCACACGGATACCGCCTGCCTTCTCCCGGAATGATCATTATGCCGTTTATTTTATTGTAACGTGAATCGATAACGAAATTTTGCTCTATCATCGCAAGACACCCCCGAGATTATCCATGATTTCCTCAAGCCTGGTGAGGTTGACGACGTCTTCCTTGTTATACTCGAGAAGCAATTTTAGGGCTTCTTCATTTCCATGTCTTTTATATTTTTCCCACAGCCACATTGCCTGGTACCCGTTTATCCCGTCGGTCTTGCGTTCGATGCCAAACATTTTTTCAAGCTGCTTTAGCCCGCCCTTTATACCGAGCTTCTTCTTGTCCTTGAAAAGGTCCCGCGATTTAAAATTGGATTGCAGGTCGATATTCAGGCATTTTTTCATTTGGGGCAGATCGAACAGATCCCCGTTAAAGGTGACAATGGTCTTGACATTCAAGAGTTCCCGCTCGATCGTCTCCGGCAGGATGCTATCGCCATACCATTGGAGAAAACCATTGTTCTCGACGAGGAGGCCGACAACGCAAATATTTCCCCTCCTGTCAGTTTCGATATCCAGATATGCTCGCACAACAAAACTCCTTTCCTGTATCCATACCGACACATATATAATAGAGACTTAAGTCCTCAAGGTTACGATACCAATGACCCCGGACGCAATAAAAAGCAGATTGGAGAACCACGCCGAAAACAAGGGCGGGAATATCTCGGAATAACCGAGCGATAGCGAGACAGAGTGAAAGAGCCAGTACAGGGCACCGACGATAATTCCCGAAAAAACGCCCTTAGACACGTGTTTTGTCTTCGCGTACCTCAAACCAACTGAAAATGACGCAAAGACCATAATGAGATTGACAAAAGGGAACGCCAGTTTGTTGTAGAGATCCACCAGGTATCTCCTGACGTCGTGGCCATCCGCTTTGAGCCTTGAGATATAGCGCCTCAATTCTCGATAGCTCATTTCCTCGGGATCACGCTGTACGACCTTGAATACGGAAGGCGGCTCGTTGATTATATTGCTCATAGCAGGGTACGATCGCTTCGTTATATGCCCGTTTTCGTCGAATGTCCTGACAGATATGCCGGTGAAATGCCATGAACCGTCCTGCCATTTTCCCCCTACGGCATCGGTCCTCTGCTGTACCGAGAAATCGGGACCCAATTCCAGTACGGTCAATCCTTTGATAATATCCTTTTTTGTATCGTAAAAATCAATATTGCAGATCCTGTTATCCCTCTTGAACCATATCCTGTCATTCTTTATGAATACATGGGATTCCTCCCCCTTTATTTTCACCTGGTAGATGTAGTTTGAGGCATTGGCCGATAAAGGAACTATCCATTCGGTCAAGACGAAGGACAACAATACAAGCACGATCGAGAACCCCACGAAGGGTTTCATCAGGGATAAAGTACTGATGCCGGAGGTTCTTGCAACGATCATTTCATTTCCGCGGATCATGAGAATAAGCACGATCAACATCGAAATGAGAAATGCGAGAGGGAGGATGAGGTTGAAATAACCGGGCACGAGGAGCAGGACATATGCGAGAACCATTGTAAATGCATGAAATGACCTGGTGAAGCGGTCTGTATGCTGAAAAAACTCTATCAACATGAACAGACTGATCCCGGCCAGTTGTGATATAAGCAAGTACTTGATGGCGCTCGACAAGAGATATCTATTTAACTTTTTCAATGCAGTAAGCCCACACGTATTTCATTCGCTGGTATATAGTAACGTGCTCTTCTTTGTTTATGTTCTTGAGCAGGTAGAGACCAAAAGCGGCGATCACGACATTGGGAAGGAATGTGATAATGGCGGGAGGCGCATTCACATTTTTTCCGAAGCCGTCTGTCATCGCCATCAGGATGTAATAAAAAACGAACAGAAGCAGGCTGTAAAGCGCACCCGAGAATTTTCCCTCTGTCTTGCGTTTTACCCCCAGCGGGACGGTCAGGAATACAAACGCGAGCGATGCAAGCGGCAGCGATATCTTTTTGTAGATCTCGAGGAGCAGATCATAGCGGTGGCCCTGGTTTGTCGTGTTCGCAAGAGACTTCATTAATTCATCGCGGTCCATTTCATACGGCAATTTTCTGGTCACGCCGCCTGTCTGTACCATTTGGGACAGGTTCATCGTAAACGTGTAATCTTGAAAGGTTACATTCCGGTATGTATCGGTCGCTTTTTCCCAGCGGTGCAGGCTGCCGTTCTGTAGCATAAAGGCCAGGTCAAATGTATCCGGATCAATATTTACGTAGCCGTTCTGTGCGGAAATGGTTTGTTTTATATTACTGTCGCGATCATCCGATACGACGATCCCTGTCAACAATCTCTTCCGGGTGTCGACCTTATTGATATAGATGACGACCCCCGGGACGTTGTCGTTAAATATGCCCTCCTTATCATCGACGGATATTCCTTTCTTGATAACGTTGATCAAGGTTTCGCGGAACAGGCCGCTACATTGGGGCAACAGGAAATTTGTGTTTAAAAGCCCGCAGATCGTGATGACAAGGCCTAAGGACGCTATAGGAAGGAGGAGCCATTTGAGGTTCACCCCGCTCGCCTTCAACACAAGCACCTCGTTTTCAGTTGAAAGCCGGCCGAGCACCACAATGACAGAAAGCAAAAATGCCATGGGAAGCGTGAATGTCAGGTATGGCGGTATGGAAAAGGTGATGAGAAAAAAAATGTCTTTGATCCCGACACCCTTATTGATAACGAGGTCGGCGATCTTGCCCAGACGCGACAGTACCAGGATGAATGTCAGGATACCCAGAGAAAGAAGGAGGATATAGGAAAGTTCCTTCAGAAGGTATATATTGAACTTCAAAGGGATTTTCCCGAATAATTTCATCATCTAGTCTAACATCCGGCACGACGTCCTGTCAATGACGCAGGGGCTTTGTTTCCTTTCTGCTCAGGCTGATGTTCCGGGTATCGTAACTGCAAGAAAGGAAACAAACGAAACAAGGTCCCTGTTTTGTTTTTGACAGTTTGACCGTTTTCTTATAGAGTTAATCAGCTTATGAAGATCGCGGTCATTTCAGATACACACCTGACACATCCCACAGAGGCTTTCAGGCGCAATATGAAGACATTTTTCTCTGATGTGGGGATAATTATCCATGCGGGCGATATGACCTCGTCCAGCGTTTTTGATTACCTGTCCAACTGGGACCTTCTTGCCGTGAGAGGCAACATGGATGATCATGATCTGAGAGCATCTCTTCCCGAAAAGAGGATCGAGACGATTGCCGGCAGGCGTATCGGAATAATGCATGGCTGGGGTTCTCCCGCAGGCCTCGAGGGCCGGGTCCTCGATTCCTTTTCGGACGTCGATATCATAGTCTTCGGTCATTCCCATATGCCTCTCAAGATGACGAGCCGGGGCAGGGGTGTTGTCCTCTTTAATCCCGGGACTTATCGAGGTGGGTATGCCGGGAAGGGAAGTGTCGGGATCATTGAAATTTCGGAGGAAGTCACGTTTCATCACCTGGTGGTCGAATGTCCTTAATGGTCATTGACCGAAAGCGATAATATTCCTATGGACGGCATTTACATTTCTTTTCTCTGGCATATGCATCAACCCTACTACAAGAACAGTTTTACGGGGAAATACCTTTTACCGTGGACCCTCCTGCACGGCACGAAGGATTATTATGATATGGGTTCAATGCTCGAAGGTTTTCCAGGGATGAAGCAGAACTTCAACTTTGTCCCCTCCCTCCTAACCCAGCTTGAAGACTACGAGCAGCATGACATTGACGATACGTATCTCAATGTGTTCAGAAAGCACCCTGCCGACCTTACCCGGGAGGACAAGACGTTCATGCTCGGGGATTTTTTCAATGCAAACTGGGAAAATATGATCAGGCCCCTGCCGCGTTATTACGAACTCCTCCAAAAACGCGGTTTGTACTGCCCCAAAGAGGCGTTGGGAAAAATCACAGGGTATTTCACGGAAGAAGACCTTCGTGACCTGCAGATGTTGTTTTTCATGGCATGGATCGATCCCGTCTTCTATGACACGTACGATGATCTGAAGTACCTCAAGCAAAAAGGGCGAAAATTTTCGGAAGACGACAAGGACATCTTACGGAACGTCCAAAAAGATATCCTGAAAGGGATCGTTCCCCTGTACCGGGACCTTTCGAAACGGGGGATCGTCGAATTATCGACCTCCGCCTGCTATCATCCGATCATACCGCTGCTTATCGATACCGATTGTGCCAGGGATGCTATGCCGGGATGCGACCTGCCGCAGGTGCGGTTTGCCTGGCCCGTCGACGCGGCGCACCAGATCTCCTCGGGCCTCGATCTTTTCGAAAAAGTTTTCGGCTCGCGGCCGAAAGGAATGTGGCCGCCGGAAGGCTCTGTAAGCGACCGGGCGCTCGAGCTCTATATAGAGAACAATGTGAGCTGGCTTGCGACCGACGAGGACATCCTCTTTGAAAGCCTCCGATGGGGAGTCCGTCGCAACGATCAGGGCTACATCATCGATCCGGAGGTTCTCTATAAGCCGTACAGCTATGAAAAACGTGGCCGTGATATCAAGATCGTCTTCAGGGACCAGAAACTGTCCGACCTCATATCATTCCATTATGCCCGGGCCGATGCGAAAGAAGCGGCCCGGGACTGCATGAACAGGCTCCGCAACATACGCGCTTCCATCGGGAACAAGATCATGACACCCCTCGTGACCATCGCTATGGACGGCGAGAATGCGTGGGAAACCTACAAAAATGACGGCAAGGATTTCTTAAGCTATCTTTATGAAGGGATACTGGGTGATCCCGGCATAGTGCCCATCACGATATCCGAATATCTTAAACTGGCAAACGATATCGGAAACCTCCACCATATTCATCCGGGATCCTGGATCGCGCATAATTTTTCAATATGGATAGGCAACATCGAGGATAATACCGCGTGGACCCAGCTTGCCAGGGCCCGCGAGTTTCTCGAGAGCGCGGACCCCGATCACACAAATCGGATGGCATGGGAATCGATCTATATAGCAGAAGGAAGTGATTGGTTCTGGTGGTACGGGGATCAGAACTCTTCCGACAGTGACGAGATATTCGACCTGCTTTTCAGGGAAAACTGTTCGAATGTCTATCGGTATCTCGGGGTGGAGGTGCCTGAAACCTTGTCCATACCGATCATTATGGAGGACCGTGAGGCCCGTCCGGCCAGAGAACCCATCAATTTCCTGCACCCGATCATTGATGGGAGGGTAACGAACTATTTTGAATGGATCGGCTCCGGTTATCTGGAAGGCAAAGGCTATGGCACCGCAATGCACCAGGCGGTATCGATCGTCAAAGATCTCTATTACGGATTCAATGAATCGAGCCTTTTTTTACGCATCGATCTCGATAAGAGTTTCATGAGCGAGGCAAAAAATGCCGTCTTCGAGGTCACGATCATAGGCAAAGACGAACACCGGATCGAATATAACGTCCGTGAGAGATCGGTAAAAGGTGATGTGCCGGTGGAGAAAGGATTTGAAGAGATCCTCGAGCTCGCGGTGCCGTTTGACGTCCTCGGCGCGTCCCCCGGGGATAAGCTCCATGTCTGGATCTCGCTCAAGGTAGACGATATGCTGATCGACAGGATACCCCAAAGGGGGTATCTCGCGGTCACCGTGCCATCGGAGACGTTTGAATCCGAGAACTGGTACGTCTAACCTTCACCCCGTCATCCCGGTGTCCAACACCGGAACGACGAAATTATAATTATGACACCGCCTCTGGGGGTGGGAATGACGGACCAA
>Ga0172382_10000874_pt1 | contig 55939 bp, 50 predicted proteins | sample Leawel138RmetaG_FD_122245 | JGI IMG/M metagenome (GOLD analysis project Ga0172382, IMG submission 122245) | Leachate microbial communities from a municipal landfill in Southern Ontario, Canada - Leachate well 138R metaG | ecosystem: Engineered > Solid waste > Landfill > Unclassified | place...
CTCACCTCACCGTGCTTTGTAGTGTATCTTCTTTCAGAAGGACATTATACCAGAAAATGAGGAACACCCCTTTTTCATCCCTATTTGTGACGCCGCTTCCGCGGCGAAATGGAGGTTATCATGGCCATACTGACTGATTTTGTCAACCGGGTCTTTACCAGGGAACTGGAAAATCAGCCGCAAAAGACGGTATACGATTTGTTCCAATGGGAGAAGCGCGACGTTGCGATCGTCGATCACAAGTCGGGCAAACTCCTGACCGATATGAAAGATTTGGAATTCCCGGCCCATTATTCGCAGAACGCCTGCGATATCATCGCATCGAAATATTTCCGTAAAGCCGGGGTCCCCACGCCGACCGGCACCGAGACCAGCATGCGCCAGGTGGCGCACCGCCTGGTCCATTTCTGGACGTCGGCCCTGGTCGATGAGGGCATCGTCGACGAACAGCAGCGCGCGATCCTCTATGACGAGATCGTCTACGCCATTCTCAACCAGATGTTCGCGCCCAACTCGCCCCAGTGGTTCAACACGGGCCTCAAGCAAAGCTATAACATCAGCGGCGGTCGGAACGGCTATTACTATTACGATGAAGTCTCGGGACAGGTGATCGAATCCGATGACGACTATACCCGCACTCAAGCCTCGGCTTGCTTTATCCTGTCCATCGAGGACAAACTGCTCGGCCCGCATTCCATTTCCGAGGAGTATGTGACCGAGACGCGCCTGTTCAAGGGTGGTTCCGGTACCGGCACCAATTTTTCTGCGATCCGCGCCGAGGGTGAAGGCTTGTCCGGCGGCGGGGCATCATCAGGCCTGATGAGCTTCCTTAAGGGACTGGACCGAAACGCCGGCGCGATCAAGTCGGGCGGCACCACGCGGCGGGCAGCCAAGATGTGCAGCCTGGACATCGACCACCCGGAGATCGAAACCTTCATGCTCTGGAAAGCGCGCGAAGAGGATAAGGTCCGGGCCCTGGTCAAGATGGGTTACGACGGAGACATGGACGGAGAAGCGTATCAGACGGTATCGGGCCAGAACAGCAACAATTCGGTCCAACTCAACAACGCCTTCATGAACAAGGTGGCCCGGTTGGATGAAGAGCCGGACGCCGTGATTGAGCTTAAGGGCCGCCAGGACGCACGCGTCAATCGCGAAGTTCGGGTCGACCATCTCTGGCAAATCTTCAACGAGGCGGCCTGGAAATGTGCAGACCCCGCGCCCCAGTTCAGTGATACCTTTAACGAGTGGCACACCTGCCCGGCCGGTGAGGACGGGCAGACCGGGGCGCGCCATAATCGGATCAACGCCACCAACCCCTGCGGCGAATACGCGTTCCTGGACGACACCAGCTGCAACTTGGCATCGATCAACGTCCTGCGCTTCTACGATCCGGAAACTGGGCACTTTGACCTGGCCTCTTACCGCCACATGATTTTCCTATCCCAGCTCGTTCTGGAAGCCTCGATCCACTGGGGTCAGTTTCCGACTCCGGATATTGCCCGAAAAACCTGGCTGTTCCGCACGACCGGTTTGGGCATGGCCAACCTGGCCGCCCTGCTGATGGCCCTCGCGCTGCCCTATGATTCGGATGAGGCCCGCGCGGTCGCCGCGGCTCTGGTTGGCATCCTCACCGGGCGCAGCTACGCGGTGTCCGCGATGCTGGCGCAAATTGCCGGACCCTTTGCCAAGTACGACCTTAATAAAGATTCGATGCTGCGTGTCATCCGCAACCACGCCCGGGTCGCGGGAAGCCGCCAGGACGATTTCGAGGGGCTGACCTGCGTTCCCCTCTTGATCGACCACGAACAGCTGCTCCAGCTGGGCCTTGACGACTGGTCCGACGCGCTGCGCACGGATTGGCAGGAGGCGATTCAGCTCGGTGAAGCGTTCGGCTACCGCAATGCACAGGTTTCGGTCCTGGCGCCTACCGGCACGATCTCATTTGCCATGGATTGCGCCTCGACCAGCATCGAGCCGTTCTTCTCGCATGTCGTCTACAAGAAGCTGTCCGGAGGCGGTTTCATGAAGCTGGCCAATCCGATGATCGGGATGGCCCTGAAGCGGCTGGGTTACACCGAACCCCAGATCAAGGCGATAACCGATTACGTCACCCGGGAAGAAGACGGGCAGATCGTCGACGGTAAGATCGAAGGCGCTCCGGAACTCAAAGACGAGCACCTGCCGGTCTTTGATACCGCGAACCAGTGCGGTACCGGCAAGCGATTCATCCATTACCTCGGCCATGTCCGCATGGTTGCCGCCTTGAGCCCTCTGCTTTCAGGTGCGATCTCCAAGACCGTCAATCTGCCCCGCGAAGCGACGATCGACGATTTTAAGTCGGTGGTGTTGGAGTCCTGGCGGCTCTGCGTCAAGGGCATTACGCTCTACCGCGACGGGTCCAAGTTCGCCCAACCTCTGAATATTCGCCTGGATGGGGAGGAGACTCAGTTTGACCTCGACAAACTGACTTATGACGCACTGCTCGATTATGCCCGCAAAGCGCAGCAGCATATCCGTGCTGCTGACGCGGAAGCGGCGGAGCAACGCCTGTCGCGCCGCGACAAGCCTGTCGGCATTCGGGCCGGCCATACGCATCCGGCCCAGATCGACGACGTCAAGATCTACACGACGGTCAACCGCAATGTCAACGGCGAGATATCCGAGATCTACATCACAACCGACCGCGAGGGCACCTTGATCATGGGCCTGCTCAATTCGCTGTCCAAGACGATCTCCGTCATGCTCCAGTACCACATCCCGCCGCAAAACATCTCCAAGATGCTGCGCGGCCAGAAATACGAACCTTACGGCTTTGTAACACGCCACCCCTACATTAAGTACTGCACGTCGATCTCGGATTTGATCAGCAAGGTGATCGACATCGAGATGGGTGATTTTACCCGATGCCAGGTTAAACCGGCCGATGAACAACCGTTGCCTGAGCTCGGCGAGGACCCGCTGGTCAGCCGCCATACGGCCACGGCATTTCCTGCCTTGCCCGACCGCGAATACGCGACGGGCGTGCAGGGCGAACCGCGCGCCAACGGGCATCTGCCGGCCGGCGAACCGCCCGTGCATGAAAAGGCGCGCGATGCCGCAGCACACGGCGAACGGCTGCACGACGGATCGACCTGCCCCAACTGCTTCAGCACCCGGATGGTGCGCAACGGGACGTGCAAGGTTTGTCTGGACTGCGGGACGACGACCGGCTGCTCCTGACCGGTTCAGGCATAGGTGCGCAGCGACCAGGCCGCCAGGCCCGCGGTCAGCAGCGTCATGACGCCGATGATGACAAAACCGGTGCCCAGGCTGAACGCATCGGCCAGGGCGCCGACCAAAATCGGGCCGATGATCATGCCGATGCCGTAGACCGACTGGAAGAAACCCATGGCGCTGCCTTTTCGTTCGGCCGGGATGGTCTGCGTGCACAACGACATGATCAGGGTGAACTGGATGCCAAGTCCCGTTCCGGCGATAATCTGGCTGAAAAAAAGCAGCGGCAGGTTATGGATCAGGGGCAAGGCACAGGCGACAAGGCCGGTCATGACAAAGCCGATTACGATTAGGCTGCGCAGACGGAAATAACGGGCCAGCAGGCTGCCGCCGATCAGCGAGGCGATGGCCCGCGGCAGGACGGAGAAGGCTGACAGGAGGCCGAGCTGGGCCTTGTCCGCACCCAGGATGCTGGCATACTGGGGTACAAAGCCCTGCATGGTGGCAAAGGTGCTGAGCTGGGACAGCAAGGCCAGGATCGAGGTCCAGAAGAGGAGCCGGTCGCGGCCGACCAGAAACGATTCCCTCAGGGAAAACGCTTGCACCGGTTCGGCCTTGGCGGGTTCTTCCGACAAGGTTAACGATAAGAGCAGGCCGATCGCGGCACCGGCCACGGCGGCCAGGAAGGCCGCCTGCCAGCCAAAGGCCTGCGCCAGGAATCCGCCGGCCAGCATGGCGCAAACCGATCCGATGTTGCTGATGAAATTAAGGTTGCCCATGGCTCGGGACGCTTTCCCGGCAGGCTGGTAGGTCAAGTACAACGTCGTGATATGCACCCATGTCGCGGCGGACAGCCCGGTCATGGCCCGGAACAGGAGGATCAGGGCCACGTTGCGTACGAGGTACAGCCCCAGTGCGCTGATCAAGGAGAAGGCCATGCCGATGATGATGAAAACCCGCTTGTTGCGCAGACGGTCCGACAGGATCCCAAGCGGCAGGCGAACCAGGGTCTGGGTCAGGCCGTAGGAGCCGACCACCAGACCCGACAGCGTCAGTGACGCGCCAAGTTCGGTAAGATACGGCGTTAAGAATGTGGGGTAGGTGTACATGGCGAACCAGAAAAACGACGTCACGACCAGGAGAATGCCCTGGCGGTGGCGCTGCAGCAGAGATGCCGGTTGATCGGTCTGGTGCATGGTCATGCACTCCCGGGCTGACAGGACCTAAAAAAACATTGCCCCGTGAACAGCGTGACTCTATAATACTCATAAAGCAAGAAACAGGTCAACCGGCCCGAAAGGCCGGGATGGCAAACGGGAGGCAGACGTGACGACAAAGAACAGGATCGGCTTGATCCATCTGTATTGCGGTGAGGGCAAGGGCAAGACGACGGCGGCGATGGGCTTGATCACCCGGGCCCTGGGGCACGGCTGCCGGGTGGTCCTGGTCCAGTTCCTAAAGAGCGGCAACTCCGGCGAGCTGAATATCCTGCGCGCGCTTCCGGGCATAACGGTTTTCGCGGGACAAGTGACCGGCAAGTTCTCCATTGCCATGTCCGAAGCGGAGAAACGGGCGACCGCAGATCTGCACCTGGATTATTTTCGCAAGGCGACGGCCCTGGCTGTTCAGGGCGAAACCGATATCCTGGTGCTCGATGAGGTTCTGGGTGCGATCGAGAGCGGCATGATGAGCGAAGCGGAACTGGTCCAGTTTCTCGATGAAAAGCCAACCGGCCTCGAAGTCGTCATGACCGGGCGAACCGCGCCGGCCGCCCTGCTTGATCGGGCGGACTACATCTCCCGGATCGACTGTGTCCGCCACCCGTACCAGAAGGGCATCCTGGCGCGGGAAGGCATCGAGTACTGACTGGCAAGGAGGTCTTCATGCACGCCTATTTGATACTGGAAGACAAGACGGTTCTGCGCGGGGAGCCTTTTGGCGCGCGCAAGGATGTCATCTGCGAGATCGTTTTCAATACCGGCCTGACCGGCTACCTGGAGCTGCTGACCGACGCCTCCTACGCCGGACAGGGCATCGTCATGAGTGCGCCGGTCATCGGCAACTATGGGGTCTTCAGCGAGCAGGGCGAGTCGGCCCGCCCCTGGGCCGAGGCGCTGATCGTGCGCGACCTGACCGGCCTGATCGCCGACGAACGCGACGCAGAGGACCTGGACGCCTACCTGATCCGGCACGGCATCGCCGGGATCAGCGCCGTCGACACCCGTGCCTTGACCTTGCGCCTGCGCGATTTTGGCACCATGAACGGCCTGATCACGACCCGGCTGCCTGATGACCTGGACGCGTGCGTCAGCCGCATCCGATCGGTGCGCAACCTGAACCCGGTGGCCCGTGTCAGCCGGACCGGCAGCGAATTATTTCCGGCCGGAGCCATGGGCCGCACCCATCGGCCATCCGGCAAAACGCGGCCTTCCGACAGCATGGTTCGCCTGCCGTATGCCGTCGATGAAACGGTGGTCCGACGGGCGCGTCTGGCCATGCTCGATTTCGGCTTAAAACAAAACATCGTCTGGAACTTGACCCGGCGCGGCTGCGACGTCCAGGTTTTCCCCTGGAACACACCGGCGGATGAGATCCTGGCTGGCAAACCTGACGGCATCGTCCTGTCCAATGGACCGGGTGACCCGATGGATTGCAGCGAGATCTTACCGAATCTGAACGCGCTGACCGGATCCGGCCTGCCCCTGCTTGCCATCTGCCTGGGGCACCAACTGCTGGCCCTCGCGCACGGCGCCCGTACACGCAAACTGAAATACGGCCATCGCGGGATTAATCACCCGGTCAAGGATCTGGCCACGGGCCGCGTCCTGATCAGCTCGCAGAATCATGGCTATGTCGTCGTCCCGGACAGCGTCCCGGAAGGCGTCTGCCAGGTCAGCCACATCCACCTGAACGACGGATCGATCGAGGGACTTTCCTATCCCGGCAAACCGGTCATCAGCGTCCAGTACCATCCGGAAGGGGCGCCCGGACCGCAAGACTCCGAGTATCTCTTCGACGATTTTTTAAAGCTGGTGGCATCGTGCCAGGCGGCCAGGCAAAGCGGAGGCTGATGCGTGCGCAAAACGGTATTTATCCGACCTATGAAGCCCTGGCGCCGCCTGCGTGCCGGCGCGGCCATCCTGACCGGCCGCCTGGCCAGCCGCCTGCTGCGCCTGCTGGGACGCTCTGCGACCGCTCTGCCCGGCAAGCTGGCCCTGACGTTGTCGCCCGGGCTTCTGGCCGACCTGACTGCCGGCCGGCAGGTCATTCTCGTCACCGGCACCAACGGCAAAACGACGACGGTGCGCATGCTCTGCCAGATTCTGGAAGACCAGGGCCGCGCCGTCATCACCAACCCGTCCGGCGCCAACCTCGATTCCGGCCTGACCACGACGCTGCTGTCCCACGTGCCCCTGCTGCGCGAGTTGGACAAAAAGCAGGCGTGTTCGCTGGTTTTTGAGATCGATGAAGCCTTTTTCGGCAAGCTGGCGGCCTCGATCAAGCCGGAGATCTGCCTGGTGACCAATTTTTTTCGGGACCAGCTGGACCGGTTCGGCGAACTGCAGCACACCCGGGATCTGATCGCCAAGGGCCTGCGCGAGAGCCAGGCGCAAGCTGTCCTGTGTGCCGACGACTCCTTGTGCGCGTCGCTGGGCCGTGAGAGCCGCCAGGCCGTTTACTTCGGCATGGATGCCGGACAGCTGCGCCAGAACCAGGGGCAGGGCGGCGGCGAGTCGCCTTTTTGCGTGTTTTGCGGCGGCCGTTACCAGTACAGCGGTGTTTCGTACGGCCACCTGGGCCTGTTCCGCTGTCCCGGATGCGGCTTCGAGCGGCCTCAGCCCGACCTGAGCTTTGAGGCGCTGGCACTGACCGAACGCAGCGTTCAGGCCCGTTTTACCTGCTGCGGGCAAACCAGCGAAACCACGATCCCTGTGCCAGGCCTGCACAATGCCTATAATGCCGCCGGCGCCCTCCTGGCCGCTGTCCGGGCAGGTGTGTCGCTGTCCGATGCCGCTGTTTCCCTGACCCGTACACAGGCGGCTTTCGGCCGCATGGAGCGTTTCGAAGCCGATGGCAAGGATGTCTGCCTGATTCTGGTCAAGAATCCGGTCGGTATGGAGCGGGCGCTCGACTTTGTCGCCCGGGCCGGCGATGTCGGCGCGGTGATGATGTTGCTCAACGCCAACGACCCCGACGGCCGTGATGTCTCCTGGATCTGGGATGCCCGTTTCGAAGAGGCGCTGCCGGCTGGGCCGGTCGGCGTATCCGGCGTCCGCTCGGCAGATCTCGCGCTGCGGCTGCACTATGCCGGCAAGATCGCCGACGAGCTCTGGGTCGACACGGACCACCTGGCGCTCTTTGACCGCTGCCTGAACCACTGCCCGCAAGGCCGTTGCCTGTACATTCTGCCCAACTATACCGCTATGCTGGCCCTGCGCGCCGATCTGGCACCGCGTTACCAATTGCGCGAAATCTGGCGTTGACGGAGGTGACGCGGATGATGGAACTTCGGATTGCCCACTTGTACCCGGATCTGCTCAACCTTTACGGCGATCGCGGCAACATCATCGCGCTGCAGCGCCGCTGCGCCTGGCGCTCGATCGGATGCAGCGTAACGAACATCAGCATCGACGACCCGTTTGACACCAGCCGTTACGACCTGGTTTTCATGGGTGGCGGCCAGGATCACGAACAGAACCTGCTCCATCAGGACTTGATCGAAAAAAAGGGGCCCTTGATCCGACAAGCCGTTGAGGAAGGTCTGGTCTTCCTGTGTATCTGCGGCAGCTACCAGCTAATGGGCCATTATTACGAAGAGCAGGACGGCAGCCGCATCACAGGGATCGGCGCGCTCGACCTTTATACCAGAGCCAAGCCGAACCGCCTGATCGGGGACCTGATCGCCCGCTCCGATTTTCTCGCGCGGCAGGGCCGTGACCCGATGCTGTTGGGTTTTGAAAACCACTCGGGCCGGACCTGGCTTGGCCCGTCTGTCCGGCCGCTGGCGACCGTTACGCGCGGGTTTGGCAATAATGGCGAAGATCACGGCGAAGGTGCAATTTATAAAAATGCATATTGCACATATGCGCATGGAAGTTTCTTGCCAAAGAATCCGGATATGGCCGATCATTTGATCGAAACGGCTCTGAAAAGGCGCTTTTCGGATATGGAACCGTTGTTGAAATTAGACAATTTATATGAAAATAATGCAAGAAGTTTTCTTTTATCCTGCAAATAAATCCTTGACAAGAGGGAAGCAAACGGCGTAGAATAAAGCATTGAAGCCAGCGAGGGTGTTCCGCGTGTATTCGGGGCGCCCATCATTTTTTGAATCGGGCAGGAGGTTTCCCATGGCGAACTATTCCAGGCAGGACATCATCCGCATGGTCGAAGAACAGGATGTCCGCTTCATCCGGCTGCAATTTACCGATATCTTCGGCATCATCAAGAATGTCGCCATCACACCCAGCCAGTTGGAAAAAGCCTTGGCCAACGAATGCATGTTTGACGGTTCTTCGATCGAGGGGTTCGCCCGCATCGAGGAGTCCGACATGAAGCTTTACCCCGATCTGAATACGTTTGTCATCTTCCCCTGGCGGCCGCAGCAGGGAAAAGTCGCCCGCCTGATCTGCGATGTGCACACGACCAGCGGCGAACCGTTTGCTGGCGACCCGCGCCGCGTGCTCAAGGACGTGCTGGCCGAAGCGCGCGAGATGGGCTTCACGTTCAATGTCGGTCCGGAATGCGAGTTTTTCCTGTTCCTCAATGACGAGCAGGGCAAGCCGACCGCACTCAGCCATGACGAAGGCGGCTATTTCGACCTCGAACCCATCGGTCAGGGAGAAGATGTGCGTCGGGAAATCGTCCTGGCGTTGGAAGACCTTGGCTTTGAAATAGAGGCGTCGCATCACGAGGTCGCGCCCGGTCAGCATGAAATCGATTTTCGTTTCGATGAAGCCTTGGCGGCAGCCGACAACATTCAAACATTTAAGCTGACGGTCCGTTCGATCGCCAGGCGCTACGGGATGCACGCGACATTCATGCCGAAGCCGGTGACAGGCATCTGCGGCTCCGGTATGCATACCAACATGTCCCTTTTCCAGAACGGCCGCAATATCTTCCATGATCCGACCCAGCACGACGGGCTGTCTGCCCTTGCCAAGAGCTTTATCGCGGGCCTGATGGCACATGTCCGCGGGCTGTGCGCGGTCACGAACCCGCTGGTCAACTCCTACAAGCGCCTGGTGCCCGGTTACGAGGCACCCTGCTACATCGCCTGGTCCAACCGCAACCGCAGCCCGCTGATCCGAATCCCGGATTCGCGCGGCAACGCGACCCGCATCGAGCTGCGCAACCCCGACCCATCCGGCAATCCGTACCTGGTTCTGGCGCTCTGCCTGGCCGCCGGATTGGATGGCATCCGCCGCGGCCTGCTGCCGCCGCCGCCGACTGATGTCAACATCTACGCCCTGTCACCGGCCGACCGTGAGACGCTCAACATTGGCAGCCTGCCGGGCAGTCTCGAGGAGGCGCTCGACGAAATGGAGAAGGATCCGCTGGTCAGCCGCGTATTGGGCCCGCATATTCAGCAGAAGTACATCGAGGCCAAACGCCAGGAATGGGATGAGTACCGGGTGAAGGTATCCCGCTGGGAACTGGACACCTATCTGCGCAAATACTGAGCGGCCAAAGCCAGACGTTTCCTGTTTTGCCGCTGACAGGCCTGAAAGGGGGAGAGATCCGTGCGACAACTGATCGTTGCCTTCAACGACCAGCAAGCCGCCGGAACGATCCGCCAGGTTTTGCTGCGCCACGGACTGCCGGTCGCGTCGGCCTGCCAATCCGGCGCACAGGTCCTGCAGCAGGCCAGCCTGACCGACGGCGGCGTGGTGATCTGCCCGTATCGGCTGGTCGACATGACGGCCCGGGAACTGCTTCATCTGCTGTCGGACAGCTTCGATCTGCTCCTGCTGGTCCCGCCCCGGCAGCAGGGCATGCTGGTCGATCCCGGCCTTTATGCCCTGACCTGGCCGGCGCAATCCCAGCAGCTGGTCCAGGCGGCCCGGCAACTGCTCGAGACGCGCCAGCTGAACCTCGGACGCCAACCGACACACGCGGCGCGAACGCCGCAAGAACAAAAAGTGATCGAGCAGGCTAAGTATTTGCTGATGAATCGCCGCCATTGCAGCGAAGACGAAGCACATCGCATGTTACAGCAAAAGAGCATGGCGCTGGGCCTGCGTCTGGCTGAAACGGCCCTGCTGCTGATCGACCCGGACCGGGCAGCGGCAATCGAGAAGGACAGGAGAACAAGATGACCCGAATCGCGTTTACGAAAATGCATGGGATCGGCAACGACTACATCTATATCGATGCGCTGTCGTCCGCACCGCCGGATCCAGGACGGCTGGCCCGCCGGCTCAGCGACCGCCACTTCGGGGTCGGATCGGACGGGCTGGTGCTGATTCGGCCGTCCAAACAGGCTGATTTCATGATGGACATGTACAACAGCGACGGTTCGCGCGGCCTGATGTGCGGTAACGCGATCCGCTGTGTCGCCAAGTATGTTTTCGAGCGCGGCCTGACCGAGCGCCGCCAACTCGCGATCGAGACGCTAAGCGGCGTCAAGAGCCTTGATTTGCAGATCCAGGGCGGGCAAGTCGGTCTGGTGACCGTCAACATGGGTCCGCCCGAGTTCACGCCGGCGCGGATCCCGGTGCGCTGGCAGGACAAGAACATGGTCGACGAGCCGATCGCCATCGCCGGCCGGTTGTACCCCCTGACGTGTTTGTCGATGGGCAACCCGCACGCCGTCGTCTTCCAGGATGAAATCGACACGCTGGATCTGCCGCGCCTGGGTCCGGCCTTCGAACACCACGCGCTGTTTCCCGATCGGGTCAACACGGAGTTTGTCCAGATCGTCGACCGCCGACGGCTCAGAATGCGCGTCTGGGAGCGGGGTGCCGGAGAGACCCTGGCCTGCGGGACTGGCGCCTGCGCCGCACTGGTGGCTTCCGTGCTGACGGGGCGATCGGAGCGACAGGCAACGGTTTGTCTCAAGGGCGGCGAGCTTTCGATCACCTGGCAGAAGCAATCAGGTGATGTGCTGATGACCGGTCCGGCCGCGTTCGTTTTCGACGGCTGGATCGACCTGGACGAGGAGGGTGAACATGCTTAAGGTCAATGAACATTTTCTGCAGCTGCCCGGCAGCTACCTGTTTTCGGAGATCGCCCGCCGCGTCGGCGCCTACCGCGCGTCGAAGCCCGAGGCAGACATCATCTCGCTGGGCATCGGCGATGTGACCCGGCCGCTGGTGCCATCGGTCATCCGCGCGCTGCACGAAGCGGTTGAGGAACAAGCCGGCGAAAAAACCTTTCGCGGTTATGGCCCGGAGCAAGGCTACGGTTTTTTGCGCGAGGCGATCGCCGGGCATTACGCTCGTCGGCGCCAGGTGGCGCTGCAGCCTGACGAGATCTTTGTCAGCGACGGGGCCAAGAGTGACACGGGCAACATCGGCGACATCTTTGCTCCGGATGCGGTCGTAGCCGTTTGCGACCCGGTCTACCCGGTATATGTCGACACCAGCGCCATGACGGGCCGGGCCGGCACTTACGGCAAAGATGGACGCTGGAGCCGCCTGATCTACCTGCCTTGCTCCCGCGACAACGGGTTTTGCCCGCAGCTGCCAGGTCCGCATGACCCGGTTCCCGACCTGATCTACCTGTGCTTCCCCAATAACCCGACCGGGGCTGCGATTAAGGCGGATGCGCTCCGCGATTGGGTCGATTACGCCCTGCGCCACGGGTCTGTCATCCTCTACGACGCCGCCTACGAAGCGTACATCACGGAGGATATTCCGCACAGCATCTTCGAGATCGAGGGCGCCAGGAGCTGTGCCATCGAGTTCGGCAGTTTTTCCAAGCTGGCCGGTTTCACGGGCTTGCGGCTCGCCTTCACGGTGATGCCGCACGACCTTCGCGTCGGCGGCGTCAGTTTGAATAAACTTTGGAACCGGCGCCAGACGACCAAATTCAACGGAGCCTCCTACCTGGCCCAGAAGGCTGGCGAGGCGGTCTACACCGAGCCGGGCCAACGCGAAATCGCGGAGGTTATCGCCTATTACCAGCAGAATGCCCGCCAGATCCGCCAGGGCCTTAGCGACCTGGGCCTGGAGGCTTCCGGAGGCGTCAACGCCCCCTACATCTGGCTCAGAACACCGGACAATACCAGCTCGTGGGACTTTTTCGATACGCTGCTCCAGCAAGCCCAGGTGGTTGGAACCCCCGGGTCTGGCTTCGGCCCCGGCGGCGAAGGCTACTTTCGCCTGACCGCGTTCGGCAGCCATGCCCGCACCGCCGAGGCCATGGACCGCATCCGCCGCCTGTTCGTCGGCTGACCTGTGAAGATGGAAAAGTATTGTTTGACAGCGAAAAATCGCGCGATATATAATAGGCAGGGCTAGGCGCTCCGCAGCTTTTCGGAGCGCCTTTTCGTGTTCATAGCCAGTTTTCTGGCGAAGGAGGTACAACGTGGTCAAGGCTATCGTGGGAGCAAACTGGGGTGACGAAGGCAAAGGCAAGCTGACCGACCTGTTTGCTGAGACGTCCGATGTGGTCATCCGCTTTCAGGGCGGTGCGAACGCCGGTCATACGATCATCAACCCCTATGGCAAGTTCGCGCTGCACCAGCTGCCCTCCGGTGTATTCTACCCGCACATCACCAACATCATCGCCAATGGTGTGGCCCTCAACATTCCGGCACTGCAAAAGGAAATCGACGCCCTGCTGTCCGCCGGCGTCCCCAGGCCCCGCCTGCTGATCTCGGACCGCACCCAGATCGTCATGCCCTACCATATCCTGTTCGACCAGGTCGAGGAGGCCCGCCTGAGCGAGCGCCAGTACGGCTCGACCAAATCGGGCATCGCGCCGTTCTACGCCGATAAATTCGCCAAGATCGGTTTCCAGGTCAGCGAACTGTACGATGACGGCGTTCTGGCCGCCAAGCTCGAACAGGTCCTGCCGCTCAAGAACACCTTGCTGCGCCACCTGTATCACCAGCCCGAACTCAAGGCCGGTGAGCTGCTGTCTGACCTACTCGCCTGGCGCGAAGCGATCAGACCCTACGTGGCTGACACCTTTGCTTTTCTAAGCCAGGCACAACGGAAAGGGAAGAAGATTCTGCTCGAAGGCCAGCTCGGTGCCTTGAAAGATCCGGACTTTGGCATTTATCCTTATGTTACCTCTTCGTCGACCCTGGCCGGGTACGGTTCTGTCGGCGCCGGCCTGGCTCCCGGCAGCATCACGGAGATCGTCGCGGTGGTCAAAGCTTATTCCAGCGCCGTCGGTGCCGGGGCCTTTGTCAGTGAGATCTTCGGCGATCAGGCCCACGAGCTGCGCCAGCGCGGCGGCGACGCGGGAGAGTACGGCGCGACGACCGGCCGGCCGCGCCGCATGGGCTGGTTCGACGCCGTCGCGACGCGTTACGGCTGCCATGTCCAGGGCGCGACAGCGGTCGCCCTGACCGCGATCGACGTGTTGTCTTACCTGGATGTGATCCCGGTCTGTGTCGGTTATGAGATTGAGGGCCAGGTGGTGCGCGACTTCCCGGTGACGACACGCTTGAACAAGGCCCGCCCGGTCCTGGAAATGCTGCCCGGCTGGAAGACAGACATTCGCGGGATCCGCGAATTCGGTCATCTGCCGGCCGAAGCCCAGGCTTATGTCCGGTTCGTCGAGCGGGAAATCGGCGTTCCCGTCAGCTATGTCTCCAACGGCCCGCGCCGTGACGAGATCATCCTGCGCTGAGCAAGGGGGACCAACGATGCAGAACGAATCGATCCTGGTGCTCGATTTTGGCGGCCAGTACAACCAGCTGATCGCGCGGCGCGTGCGCGACCAGCACGTCTACTGCGAGATATTGCCTTGGAGCACTTCCCTCGAACGCATTCGCGCCGGCCAGTACCGGGGGATCATCTTCACGGGCGGGCCCAGCAGCGTCAACGACCCGCGGGCCCCGGTCTGCAGCCCTGAGCTGTTCGAGCTGAACATTCCGGTCCTGGGCATCTGTTACGGTGCCCAGCTGATGGCCCATCTCCTGGGCGGCGCCGTCAGACGCGCGGAAAAACGGGAATACGGCCGCGTCCCCCTGACGCTGGACACCCAAAGCGCCTTGTTCCAGGACCTGCCCGGCGATACATCCTGCTGGATGAGCCATACCGACCAGATTAGCCGCCTGCCCGGGGGATTCCAGGCAACGGCCCATACGGCGGCCTGCATGGTCGCCGCCATGGAGAACACGGCCCGGAAGCTTTACGCGGTGCAGTTTCATCCTGAAGTCGAGCATACGCCTGAAGGCCGGCAGATGCTGCACCATTTCCTGTACGACGTCTGCGGCTGCACCGGACGATGGCAAATGACGGCTTTTGTCCAGGAGTCGATCGCCAAGCTCAGGGCCAAGATCGGGCAAGGCCGGGTCCTGTGCGCCCTGTCCGGCGGGGTCGACTCCAGCGTCGCCGCGTTTTTGGTCCACCAGGCTGTCGGCCGTCAGCTGACCTGCATCTTTGTCGACCACGGTTTGCTGCGCAAGGATGAGGGCGACTTGGTCGAACGGGTTTTCACCGAACAGTTCGACATGAACCTGATCCGAGTCAATGCCCAGGAACGCTTTCTCGGCCTGCTGTCCGGCGTCGCCGACGCCGAAACCAAACGCAAAATCATCGGTGAGGCGTTTATCCGTGTCTTCGAAGAAGAGGCGCGGCGCATCGGAGAGGTAGACTACCTGGTGCAGGGGACGATCTATCCGGATGTCATCGAAAGCGGAACCGGCGACGCCGCGGTGATCAAGAGCCACCACAACGTCGGCGGGCTGCCCAGCGTCATCTCGTTCAAAGAGATTGTCGAACCGCTGCGTGACCTGTTCAAGGATGAGGTGCGCCAGGCCGGTCTGGCGCTTGGCCTGCCGCCGGCCATGGTCTGGCGCCAGCCGTTTCCCGGACCTGGGCTGGCGATCCGCGTGATGGGCGAAATCACGGCGGAAAGGCTTGCCATCCTGCGTGAGGCGGACGCCATCTTCCGCGAGGAGATCGAGCGGGCTAATCTGGGACAATCGGTGCACCAGTATTTTGCCGTCCTGACCGGGGTACGCTCGGTCGGCGTGATGGGGGACGCGCGCACCTATGACCATGTGATCGCCTTGCGCGGTGTCACGACCACCGATTTCATGACGGCCGACTGGGCCCGCATCCCCTATGACGTGCTGGCGCGTGCTTCGGAACGGATCGTCAATGAAGTGCAGCAGGTCAACCGCATTGTCTACGATATTACCAGCAAGCCGCCCGCGACGATCGAATGGGAGTAAGGAGGAGCCTATGAAGTACATTTTTGTGACCGGTGGCGTGGTATCCGGACTGGGGAAGGGGATTACCGCGGCATCCCTTGGCCGCCTGCTCAAGGCCCGCGGCATCCGGGTGACCATGCAGAAATTCGACCCCTACCTCAATGTCGACCCGGGGACGATGAACCCTTACCAGCACGGCGAGGTGTTCGTCACCGATGACGGCGCCGAGACGGATCTTGACCTGGGCCACTACGAGCGCTTCATCGACGAGAGCCTGTCGCAGAACAGCAACGTCACCTCGGGTCGGATCTACTGGTCCGTGATCCAAAAGGAGCGCAAGGGCGATTACCAGGGCGGTACGGTCCAGGTCATCCCGCATATCACCAACGAGGTCAAGGAGCGGATCCGCAAGGGGAAAGCCGGTTATGATGTCGCGATCATCGAAATCGGCGGCACGATCGGCGACATCGAGGGACTGCCGATCATCGAGGCGACGCGCCAGTTTGCGGCGGATGTCGGCCGGCGCAACTGCGTCTTCATCCACGTGACCTTGCTGCCATATCTTAGCGTCTCCAAGGAGCAGAAAACCAAGCCGACACAGCACAGTGTCAAGGATCTGCTCAGCCTGGGCATCCAGCCGGACCTGATCGTCTGCCGTTCCGAAATCCCGATCGGCGCGGAACTTAAGAGCAAGATCGCCCTGTTTTGCAACATCCCGCGCGAATGCGTGATCGAAAACCTTGATTCGCCGCTCCTGTACGCCGTTCCAATGGCCCTGGAAAAGGAAGGCCTGGCTTCATGGGTCTGCCGACGCCTGGGGTTCCCGGATGTCAAGCCGGACCTCGAGTCCTGGCGGCAGATGGTCTATGCCCTGGAGAACCCGGAGCATACGGTCCAAATCGCCCTGGTCGGGAAGTACGCCGCGCTGCATGACGCCTATTTGAGCATCGTGGAGGCCTTGACGCACGGCGGCGCCGGGATCAGGGCCAAAGTCGACATCCGCTGGATCGACTCCGATGACCTGACCGACGAAACCGCGCCGGCCGCGCTGCAAAATATCGACGGCATCCTGGTGCCGGGCGGGTTTGGATCGCGGGGCATCGAAGGGAAAATCGCCGCAGCCCGTTATGCCCGCGAGCAGAAGATCCCGTTTTTCGGGATTTGCCTGGGCATGCAGATCGCCATTGTCGAATACGCCCGCCATGTCCTCGGCCTGTCCGACGCGCACAGCGCGGAGTTTGATCCGCACACGGCCAATCCGGTCATTGACCTGATGCCCGAACAGGCCAATGTCGATCAGCTGGGCGGAACCATGCGCCTGGGACAGTATCCCTGCGTGCTTCACGAAACGTCGCGGGCCTTTGCCGCCTACCAGGAGAGCCTGATCCACGAGCGCCACCGCCATCGTTTCGAGGTCAACAACGACTACCGCGACCTGCTGGCCGGCAGCGGCATGCTGCTCAGCGGCACATCGCCTGACAACAGGATCGTCGAAATGATCGAACTGCCGGATCATCCCTGGTTTGTCGGCTGCCAGTTTCATCCCGAATTCAAGTCACGGCCCAACCGGCCGCATCCGCTGTTTGCCCATTTCATTCGCGAAGCACACGCTTTCAGGAAGCGCCGTTTGATATCCTGATCGTGTTGGTGAAAACACGATCATGTGATACAATGGGCTCGATATCGGCTTATGTGGGACAGTGCTCAGGACCGCATGACACGTGGTCTTGTTCATCTGATAAAAAGATCTGATCAGAAAGAAGGAATGACTGTGTACTGGCCGATTTTCTCCATTGTTGTGTCACTGCTAGCCTTTGGCGTGGCGGCCTGGCTTTACCGCTGGGTCAACCGATTGCCGACGGCGGAAGGGCCGATCGGCGAGATCGGAGCCCTGATCCGGGCAGGCGCCTACACGTTTCTGCGCACCGAGTACAGGGTGCTGGGCCGATTCGTCATCGCGGCCGCCGTCCTGATCCTGCTGTTCTTCCCCCGGCCGTTCTGGACCCATGACATCAAGATCAACCTCCTGATGGCGGTGACTTACATCGCCGGCTCGGTCCTGTCCGCCCTGGCGGGGTATATCGGGATCAGCATCGCGACGATTGCCAATGTCAAAGCTGCCAGCGCGGCCCGGAAAGGCCTCTCAACGTCCTTCATGGCGGGTTTCCGCGGAGGGGCTGTCATGGGCATGGCGGTTGTCGGCACCAGTCTGTTAGGCGCCGCTGTACTCTACTTGCTGACAAAGGAGGCCGAGCCGGTTCTGGCTTTCAGTTTCGGCGCCAGTTCCCTGGCCTTGTTCGCCAAGGCGGGCGGCGGCATCTTCACCAAGACGGCCGACATCTCGGCTGACCTGACTGGTAAAGTTGAATTAGGCATCGCGGAGGACGACCCGCGCAATCCCGCCGTGATCGCCGACAACGTCGGCGACAACGTCGGGGATGTCGCCGGCATGGGCGCTGACCTGTTCGACTCCAACATTGCCACCCTGGCCGCCTCGATGATCCTGGCGGTGCCGCTCGGGCAGGTCGACATCATCTTCTGCTTCGCGGGCCTTGGCCTTTTATCTTCGATCATCGGCGTCTTTTTGTCCGGTGTCGGCAAGAACGGCAATCCGGGCAAAGCGCTCAACCGCGGCACCTACGTGACCAACGCGATATTTGCCCTGCTGTCCCTGGGCGCCACACTGATTTTCGATTTTTCGATCCGGCTCTGGCTTGCCGCCGCAATCGGCCTTGTCGCCGGTGCCGTGATCGGTTTCACGTCCGACTTGTTTACATCGGATGGCTCAAAGACGGTCGACAAGGTCGCCAGGGCGTCCAAAACCGGACCGGCCTTTACGATCTTAAGCGGTTTCTCCTACGGCCTGCTGAGCTCGTTCCCGGCCATTATCGGCATCGCGGCCGCCTCGCTGCTCTCTTACAAGGTCTGTGAGCCGCTGGGTGCGGGCTATCCGCTCTTAGGCATCAGCATGGCTGCGGTCGGCATGTTGTCTGTCGTCGGCATGATCATCTCCAACGACGCCTACGGCCCGATCGTCGACAACGCCCGCGGTTTGGCCGAGATGGGCCACCTGGGTGACGAAGTCCTGCAGATCACCGACGAGCTCGACGCGGCCGGCAATACGGCCAAGGCGATCACCAAGGGGTTTGCCATCGGCGCGGCCGGCCTGACCGTCATCGCCCTGCTGGCAGCCTATCAGGAGATCCTCAGCAAGGCCGGCGTAACCGGCGACGGCCTGAAGTTCGATATCTTGAACCCGCTTGTCTTTTTCGGCCTGATGGTCGGCATCGCGGTGCCGGCGGTATTTTCGGCGATGCTGATCATGGGCGTCGACCGCAACGCCGAGCGCATGGTCGCCGAGATCCATCACCAGTTTGACACCATTCCCGGCCTTAAAGAAGGCAAAGAGGGCGTTAAGCCGGATTACAACAAGTGCATCGACATCGCGACCGTCGGAGCAATCAAGGAATTGATCCCGGCCGGCCTGATGGCGATCATCGTCACGCTCGCGGTCGGCTTCATCGGCGGTGTCCACGCCATCGGCGGCTTTTTGGCTGGCAACATCACGTCAGGCCTTTTGCTGGCGCTCCTGATGTCCAACGCCGGAGGCCTCTGGGATAACGCAAAGAAACACATCGAAGCCGGCAATTATGGCGGCAAGGGCTCTGACGCCCACAAGGCCGGTGTCATCGGCGACACGGTCGGCGACCCCTTCAAGGATACGGCTGGTCCGTCGCTCAACACGCAAATCACGGTCGTCTCGCTGGTTGCGTCGCTGGCCGCCACCTTGTTCATCCTCTATTCGATTTTCTGATCGAAAGAAAACGATCCATGAAAAAGCCCGGTTCACGCGAACCGGGCTTTTTCTTAGAGGCAGATCATGGTGGTCAGTCCTTCTTCTGCAAGGGACAGACAATGCGGCAGCTCTGCACGATCGTGGGCCTGAACTTGTTGATCGGGTCACGCTGGCGCAAGGCCACAGCCAGGTTCTCTTCATTGATCTCCGCTTCCGGACGCAGGTCCAGGTTCGAGCCGTTGTGTTCGAATCCGTCCTTGTTTGTCAGTGCGTAGCGCGTCGCCCAGCGGCAGCGGTTGGTCTCCAGCGGCATGAAAGCGTAGGTTTCGGTCCCGACCTTGAGATCCAGCTTCCTGGCCGGCTCGAACGCGCTGACCGGGCAGGCCTTGATGCATTTGCCGCAATCGGCGCAGACGGCCGGTATGGTGGCCGCCTGGACCGGGTCGGCCTGCAGCGGCATGTCGGTGACGATCGCGATGAAACCCTGGTTGATGCCGTATTCCTCGGTGTAGGCGGCGCGGTTCCAGGTCAGCTGGCCTAATCCGGCGCAGACGGCCTCAACAGCGTTGTTGATCGGGGCGGTATGCAGGCCGCGCGGGCTGCCGGTTTCCGTGCCCAGGTGGGTCAGATCGTGCGTCAGGGCCGCCTGGTAGCCATGCTCCTGCAGCGTCTTGACGACCTTGAGCGCCAGGATGGTCAGCTCGCGGTGGATCTGGTACTGCACGAAGACATAGGGGCCGACCGCTTCAGCCGGCGGTTTGCCGGCACGCTCCAGGGCCGCTTCGGGATAGCGCATGCCGAGCACCAGGACGCTTTTGCCATCGGGCAGATAGTCTGTGGGTCTATAGAGGCGTAGCTGGCGCGATATAACCGATGGCTCGTAGGGCATGAACAGGTCGTTCAGGTCGACGGCATCAAGGATGGTCCGGCCGGCGGCATCGCCCTTCAGCTGGTCGACGACCGCGTTGATCCGGGCGATGTCGGAGACACCGGCCAGGTTGGCGCCATATGCCCTGGCCAGATCCTTGACCGCCTGGGTGCCGCGCAGCTTACGGCCCGGGTTGCCGCGCAGCGGCAGATCCATGTCCGGCAGGTCGCAGTTGACCACGACCGACGAATAGCAGATGCCGTAGCCATCCGGCGTCTCGCCGAACAGCTTGCGGTCGCGGATGATCGCCTGCGCTTTACGTGACTGGGAGATGACCGAGACGCCCAAGGTATCGAAAATACGGGCGATGTCCAGCGTCGCGAAGACCATGGCGCGCTGCGCTTCTTCGTGAATGGCCGAGCTGATGCGCTTCCTGTCGTCCTCATCGATACCAGCATAGCCGTCCAGGCGCCACTTGATCGCGACGGCCAGGATGCTCTTGGCGTCGGGCAGGAGTGTCCCGAGCTCGATGCCCATCGCTTTGGCGGTCTTTTCAGAGATGACGACCACCTGGTCGGCTGCGTATTCAGTCGCCGTCAGGACCGCCTGGTCGAGGATTTTGCGCGGTATGGGCAGGCCAGTTGGCATGAACTGGTTTTTACGGGTTGTGAATTGGGTGTAGTCCGGCTTTTCGATGCGCATGTCCGGTGGGACGCAGACCTTAAGGCAGGTGCCCAGTGTTCCGCTGCGTCGGCCTTGCGCCTCGACCGTGTTCAGGATGACATCCTCGTTGACGACATCTGGCACGCCCTGGTCCAGGTCGAGCGCGAAATGCTCGGCCCAGGCGCAGCGCCACAGGTTCTTGTTGGCGAAGCGGTTGTCCTTGTCCTCGACGCGTACGTTGTTGACCCCGCGCACTTCCTTGGTGAAGGCCTGGGTCGGGCAGTGCTGGATGCAGGCGCCACACATGTCGCAGAGGGCCTTGCCCTTGTAGAGCGGCGTCGGCTCGATCTCAGCTTCCGTGATGATGCTGACAAAACGGTTGCGCGGCCCGTATTCCGGCGAGAGTGACAGGCCATTCCAGCCGAGTTCGGTCAATCCGGCGGTGACGGCGGCGTAGATGTGCGAAATGTCGGGGGCAAAAACCGCTTTCAGGTCTTTGTATTCCTTATAACGCCAGATGTTGCTCGAGACAATCGGAACGGAACGGAACCCCATGTCCTCCAGCTGGCAGGCAAGCGTGAAAGAGATGTGGTCCAGCTTGTCGTTCATGGCGATCTGGACACCGTAGCTGTCCGAGGCGTGGGCGCTTTCTTCACCGTCCAGCTCGATGGTGGCGTCCGGGTGGTGGATGGCACAGACCATTACGGTGCGGGCGGAGGGCAAAATGCCCTGGGGGCTCATCATGATCGGGGCATTGGCAAACCGCTCGATGTTGGCAAAGCCAACCAGGTCGGCGCCAAGCTCATAGGCTTTCTTTTTCAATTGCAGCGCAAGGGACGGATCATAGGATGCGGGCATAGGAAAACCTCCTGCTTTTTTCTTCAGTGTAGGCAACACAGACCCGCTTGTCATTCACTATGGGCGAATTGTGATTGGCAGATCAGCGTGACAGGACCGCGGCGATCTGGTCCGCGCAGTCCCGCAGCTGCGCGACGAGGGCCACCTCCTCCTGCTGACGGCCCGTTTGGCCTGGCCGCGCGGCGCCGAGGGCACCGAGGAAATTGCAGCGCTCGACCTTGACCGGGACGGCAGCGGCCAGGACGTCGTTGGCTTCATGCAGCACGCAGAAGCCCTGATGGCGAATCTCCTCACGCGCCCGGATCAGCTCGGGCAGACTGTGGATGTCGTCCCAGCGCTCTTCCGGAAAGCCCCAGCGGGCCAGGATGTCGTTGAGCTGGCCGGAGTTGGCGAAGCTAACCAGGATGCGGCCGGTCGGCTTGGTGTAGATGAAGTCGCCGCTCTTGGCGTCGAAGCGGATCACGTCGCCCTGCCGGGCGCTGTCGCTGGTTTGCAGGACCATTTTGCGCTCGCCGAACGACAAGGTCGTGAAATAGATCGGCGCCGCCAGCTGGCGGCTCCTGGCGCGGATGATCTGCATGATCTGGTCAGGCAGGTCGGCATGGGGTGCCGTGACCATCTGGATCATGCAGGTTTTGTGGCTGGCGTGGTAGCGATGCGCGCTGTCCTGGGTCAGGTACTCGGCCCGGACCAGGGTTTTCAGAATCTTGCACAAGGTGTTGGACGCGATGCCGGTCCGGCGCGATAGCTCACTCAGGCTGAATCCTTCGCCGAGCGGATCGTCGAACCCGAAGATATCCAGGATATGCAGCGCTTTCAGGACGGATCGGACGTAGGGGCTGTTGTCCATGGTTGCTTCTCCGTTAACGGGCTAATTCATTTCCATTATAGCATAAGGCCTTTTCAAGCTGGACGGACAGGGGTAAACTTGGGATGAACCGTTTGCCGGAAACAGATAATGGGAGGTGCGCCATGGACGCATTGCACGGGGCGGTCAACCGCTGCCTGTACTTGGATGAGAATCACCAGCTGACCGTGCGGGAGAAACCGGTCCCGGTGCCCGGGCCCGGGTCGGTGCTGGTCCGGATTGAGGCCAACGGCATCTGCGGCTCGGACCTGCATTTTTACCAGGAAGGCCGCCTGGGCAACTTCGTGGTCGACCGGCCCTACATCCCCGGCCATGAGGCCAGCGGCGAAGTCGCAGCACTCGGCGACGGCGTGCGCGGCCTTTCGGTCGGCGACCGTGTGGTCATTGAGCCCGGCATCCCCTGCGGGCGCTGTGCCATGTGCCGTTCCGGCCGCTACAACCTCTGCCCGGATGTCGTTTTCCTGTCGGCACCGCCGACGGACGGGACGCTGTGCGACTATCTTGTCGTGCGATCCGACGCCCTCTGGCCCATGCCGCCGGCGCTGAGCTTCCAGGACGCTGCCCTGGCCGAACCGGCGGCTGTCGCGGTGCACGCGGTCAAGCGGGCGCGCTTTGCCCCGGGTGCCAGCGGCCTGGTGGTCGGAGCCGGCCCAATCGGCCTGATGGTCGTCCAGGCCTTCCGGGCCGCGGGCGGCGGCGATGTCGTCTGCAAGGACCTGATCGGGAAGCGGCTCCAGGCTGCCGAACAGCTGGGCGCTCGGCGCGCCGGTCCGGATGAGGCAGTCGAGGCCGACGTCGTCTTTGACACGTCGGGTTCTGCCCGGGCTTGCGCCGGTCTGTTTGCGTCGGCCCGACCCGGCGGCTGCGTCGTGCAGGTCGGTTGGCCTGCCGGCAACCTGGTCAGCATGAACATCGCCGATTTTCTCGATCGCGAGCTGGATTACGTCGCGGTCAACCGGTATGCCAACGCGTTCCCGGCCGCCCTGCAATGGCTCGGCGACGGGCGTATCCAGACCGAACCGCTGGTCACGCACGTCTTTCCCTTCGACCGGTCACCGGAGGCGTTCGCCTTTTCCGCACAGCATCCGGGCGAGGTCATCAAGACCGTCATCTTGAACCGATAACAATTTCAACAGAAAGCGAGTCGATCCATGAACGTGCCAGATGTATTTTCCACCCCGAGCCGGCTTTGCCTGTTCGGCGAGCACCAGGACTACCTGGGGCTCGAAGTTGTTGCTGTTGCCATCGACCTGCGCTTTTCCGCGCGCGTGGTCAAACAACCGGTCCCGGTGATCCATATCGCCATCCGCGACAGCAAGCTTGACCGGCTCGATTCGGTGAATGACGCCAATCAGTACGAGTTTTTGGCGATCGACCTGAACGAGCCGATCCGCTACATGTCGAAACGGGATTACCTCCGCTCGAGCGTACGCGTGCTGCAAAAGCACGGCTACCCGCTGACCGGACTCGATATCCGCATGGATTCGCAGATCCCGATCGGCAAGGGCATGTGCTCGTCGAGCACCATGATCGTGGTCCTGATCAAGGCGATCCTGTCGAGCATCGGCAGCCCTGACAGCGAGGACCCGCGCAAGATCGCCGAGCTGGCTTTCCAGGCAGAGGTGACCGAATTCGACGAACCGGGCGGCCGCATGGACCACTACACGTCGGCGCTGGGCGGCATGGTTCACCTCGACTTTGGCGGCGACTTTAAGATTACACCGCTGTCTTCGCGCCTGGACGGCTGCCTGATCCTGTTTGACTCGCTGGAACAGAAAAACACCACGCAGGTTCTGGCGGCGGCCAAGGTACCGACCCAGGAAGCCCTGGCCCTGCTGGCCTCTGACGGCATCCGCAGTGTCCGGGATTTTTTCCGGCCGGACGGCACGCGTGACGAGGTGCGTCTGGCTCTGCTGGCGAAGCTCGATCCGGCGCGCCGCCGGGCGCTCGACGCCAACATCGACAATTATGCCCTGCTCAAACGGGGCCTGGCGATGCTGCAAGAGGAGACCATCGACAACCGCCGGCTTGGCGAATTGCTGTCGGCCCATCACGCCAGGCTGCGCGACGGGCTGGGCATTTCGACTCCGACGCTGGAGAAGATCCTGGATACAGCCCTGGCGCACGGCGCCTGGGGCGGCAAGGTCAACGGATCCGGAGGCGGCGGCTGCTGCTTCGTCTACGCGGATCCGGCCGACGCGCCGGCGATCATGGCCGCCGTGGAGCAATTGGGCTACCCGTCCCGGCTTTTGCGCCAGGACAGCGGTGTCAGGAGGGATGCATAATGGACCCCAAAACGACAAAGCGGGCAGAACTGCCCGGCATGAAGGCCGTTGTTCTGGCTGCCGGCAAAGGCAAGCGGCTGCAGTCCGAGCATTCGGACTTGCCCAAGGTCCTGCGCCAGGCCGCCGGACGGCCGCTGCTGGACTGGGTGCTGGAACACATCGCGTTTATCCGGCCAGAAAACACGGTCATCGTCGTGGGGTTCATGGCGGATAAGGTCAGGCAGGCCGTCGGGCCTTCATACCGTTACGCCGTGCAGCGCGAACAGTTGGGAACCGGTCATGCGGTTGCCGCAGCCGCCCCAGAGCTGTCCGATGATCCGGGCGACGTGCTGGTGGTCTACGGCGACATGCCGCTGGTACAGGCCGACACATATTACAACCTGGCCCGCAAGCACCAGCAAAACGGCGCCGACTGCACGATGCTGACGGCCGTTGTCGAGAAAATCCCCGACTACGGACGCATCATCCGCTCGCCGGACGGGCGGTTTGCCGGCATCGTCGAGCAGAAAGACTGCACGCCGGAGCAGCTCAGGATCAACGAGGTTAATCCCGGCATCTATGTCTTCCGGATCCAGCCGCTCCTTTCGGCCCTAAAGAACCTTGGCAACAACAATGCCCAGCGCGAGTATTATCTGACGGACGTACCGAAGATCATGCTGCAGTCCGGCTTGCGGGTCGAGACGGAGGCCTTGTACGATGAAAAGCAGATTCTGGGGGTCAACACGCTCCAGGACCTAAACCGCTGCGAAAGCTATCTCCAGGAGGAATCCGTATGATCCGTTTCGGAACCGGCGGCTGGCGGGCCATCATTGCCGATGAATTCACCAGGAGCAACATCCAGCTGCTCTGCCAGGGGCTGGCCGAAAAGATGAAGGCGGAGGGAGTCACCGACCCGGGGATCGTGCTGGGTTATGACCGCCGCTTCCTGTCCCGCGAGGCTGCCTTGTGGGCCGCCCAGGTGCTGGCCGCCAACGACATCACGGTCAGGCTGATCGACCGGGAGGCACCCACCCCCCTGATCATGTTCACGGTCAAACGGCTGGGCACGGCCTATGGCCTGGCGGTGACAGCCAGCCACAACCCGGCCGTCTACAACGGGATCAAGCTGTTTACGGCCGGCGGGCGCGACGCGGATGCCCAGGTGACCGCCCAACTCGAGCAAGTCATCGACGCGCTTAAGCCTGAAGATGTCGCCGTGATGCCGGTTCAGGACGCGGAGCGCGCCGGCCGCCTGCTGGTTATCAACCCGTTCAACACCTATATCGACGCGATCATCGCCTCGATCAACATGGACGCGATTCGCGGCCGAGAGCTGAAGGTGGCTCTGGACCCGATGTTCGGGGTTTCGCGCACCAGCCTGCAGACGATCCTGATGACCGCGCGCTGCGAGGTCGAGGTGATCCACGAGCGCCGGGATACGCTGTTCGGCGGCCGCCTGCCTTCGCCGAATGTCGAGACGCTCAACAGCCTCAAGCAAGTCGTCCTCGAACACCGCTGCGATTTGGGCATTGCCACGGACGGCGATGCCGACCGGCTCGGGATCATCGACGACGAGGGGCGCTTCCTGCACCCGAACCAGATCCTGGTTTTGCTCTATTACTACCTGCTCGGCCGCAAAGGCTGGCGCGGCCCCTGCGTGCGCAACATCGCCACCACCCACCTGCTGGACCGCGTGGCGGCTTATTTCGGGGAGACCTGTTATGAAGTGCCGGTCGGGTTCAAGCACATCTCGGCCAAAATGCAGGAGACCCAGGCGGTGATTGGCGGCGAATCCTCAGGCGGGCTGACCGTGCGCGGGCATATTCCGGGCAAGGACGGCATCTACGCCGCGGCCCTGCTGGTGGAAATGCTGGCCGTAACCGGCCAGCGTCTTTCGGACCTGTTCCGTGAGATTTCAGCCAAATTCGGCCAGCTGTTCATGACGGAGAAAGATTTCCGCTTCACCGAGGCGGACAAAAAGCTTATCTCGCAGCGCCTGATGGTCGACCACAACCTGCCGGACTTTTCGGAAGCAGTCGAAAAGGTCAGCTGGCTGGACGGCTGCAAGGTCTACTTTAAAAATGGCGGCTGGGTGATCGCCCGCTTCTCCGGGACGGAACCGCTGCTAAGGATCTTCTGCGAGATGCCGGATCTGGCGCTGGCCGATAAGGTCAGCGATCAGCTGGCTTTCCACCTCAACCTTCAGGCCTGAGACGCCATTTCGGCGTACACGTCGCCGATGATCGCCAGCGCCTCGTTGAGCTGATCGTCGGTGTGCGTCGCCGTGTAACTGGTGCGCAGCAGGCAGGAATCCTGCGGCACGGCCGGCGGGAAGACCGGGTTGACATAGACGCCGCGGTCGAGCAGCTTTTTGGCTGTGACCATGGTTTGGATGTCATTGCCGGTCATAATCGGGATGATCGGCACCAGCTCGTTGCCGCTGTCGTGGATCGTGACATGCTCCAGCGCCTGCAGGCCGTGCTTCATGTGGCTGGCGATCGCGTTGAGCCGCTTCACACGCCAGGGTTCGGCGTCAAGGATGCGCAGTGCCTCGCGGGCGGCCGCGATTTGGGCCGGCGGGATGCTGGCGCTGAAAATAAAGGGCCGCGCGTTGTGCTTGATGAAATGGATCGCGTCGGCATTGCCGGCCACGCAGCCGCCCAGCGACGCGAGGGTCTTGGAAAACGTGTTCATGATCAGGTCGACTTCGTCATTAAGGCCGAAGTACTCGGCCGTTCCCCGGCCTTTCTCGCCCAGGACGCCGATCGCGTGGGCGTCGTCAACCAGGATGCGCGCGCCGTACTGGCGGGCCAGTCTGACGATGGCAGGCAGGTTGCAGATTTCGCCCTCCATGCTGAACACACCATCGGTGACGATCAGGATGCCGGCTTTTTCGTCTGCGACGCAATGGTTGAGCAAACGCTCCAGATCTTCCATGTCGTTGTGCTTGAATTTCAAGGTCTTGGCAAAACTCAAACGCGTGCCGTCGACGATGCTGGCGTGGTTCATGGTGTCCGACAGAATGTAGTCGCCGCGGCAGGCAATCGACGAGATGATCGATAAGTTGGACTGGAAACCGGTTGAGAAAACCAGGGCGTCATCCTTTTGCAGGAACTTGGCCAGGGCTTCCTCCAGCTCGATGTGCAAATCGAGTGTCCCGTTCAGGAAACGCGATCCGGAGCAGCCGGTGCCGTATTTTTCGACCGCCTTGATGGCCGCGGCCTTGACGCGCGGATCGGCCGTCAGGCCCAGGTAGTTGTTTGAGCCCAGCATGATCGTCCGATGGCCTTCCATGGTGACGACGGTGTCCTGTCCGGTGGTCAGGGTGTGAAAAAACGGGTAGATCCCCAGCTTCATGACTTCACGCGCACGGGTGAACTCCCGGCATTTTTGGAATAGATCCATTGTTTCCTGCTCCTTGCTGCCTGTCTGGTGCGGCGCACCGAATCTTTTGACGATCAATGCTTTATGTTGTGCTCATCATAGCACAGCGATTCTCGAATGGAAAGTAGCCGATTATTCCGGCTTGACGGACACCTCTGAACTGTCCTATGATTTGCTTGTAACACGGCATGAAGCAAAGAGACAGGAGGGACGCCAATGAAATTTCAGATTGTGCACGCCAACATCAATGTACTGGATCTGGACCGTTCGATCGCATTTTACCAAAAAGCCCTCGGACTCGAGGTCATGCGGCGCAAGAAGGCCTCAGACGGCAGTTTTGAGCTGGCTTTCCTCGGCGACGGCATCGGTTCGTTTCAGATCGAACTGACCTGGCTGCGCGACCGGAAAGAACCCTACGACCTGGGCGACAACGAGTCGCACATCTGTTTTCGCACCGACCAGTACGACGAGGCGCATGCCCTCCACGAGGCGATGGGTTGCATTTGCTTCGAGAATACGTCCATGGGACTCTATTTCATCCATGACCCGGACGATTACTGGCTGGAGATCGTACCGCAGCGCTGAAGCAGCAGAAAATTGTAAATTATTTATATATTTATCCAAAACAGGGGACAGGAAACGCTGGTTCTGCTAGAATGGGCACGACAAGTTCCTTGTTAATAAAACGTAGAAAGCGTGGTGCTGATATGAAAGCTACTGTTGATCGCGACCTGTGCATCGGCTGCGGCCTGTGCGCGGAAATTTGCCCCGAGGTCTTTGAAATGGACGACGAGTCAATTGCCCAGGTGATCGTCGATGTCATTCCGCCCGAAGCCGAGGAAACCGCCCGTGAAGCGGCCGCTTCCTGCCCGGTTGAGGCAATTAAGATCGAAGACTGACCGGCTGCCTGTTATGCGGGCAAATAAGGCTGGCAGGCCGGGCACCAGTGCGTGCTGCGGCCCGCCAGCTTTTTCTTCTGGATCGTCATATCGCAGCGGCGGCAGGGCTGCCCGGCCCGGCCGTAGACCATCAGGCAATGCTGGAAGCTGCCCTTGCGGTTCCAGCCGTCGACATAGTCCTTGAGGGTCGTTCCGCATTGTTCGACTGCCCGGAGCAGAACATCCCGGATCGCTTCCGCCAGACGGCCGATTTCAGCTTCGTCCAGCGACCCGGCCAGACGGTCCGGCGCCAGACGGCTGGCGAAGAGAATCTCGTCTGCATAGATGTTGCCGATTCCGGCGACAATCGCCTGGTTGAGCAGGGCGGCTTTGAGGTTCAGCCTGCCGTGTCCGAACAGCTGCCGGCCTAGCACCTTGGCGTCAAACGCCGCGTCGAGCGGTTCGGGTCCCAGGCATGGGAGCACATCGGGAAGCTGGTCGGCCGATTGGGCCGGAACCAGGCTGAAATGGCCGAAACGGCGGGTATCCTGGAAGATCAGCCAGACCGGCTGCGGCGTTTTGCCGCCCAGCTCGATACGGACATGCGTGTGAAGGCGGACCGGATCCGGGCTGCCTTGCAGCGTCAATCGCCCGGTCATGCGCAAATGCACGACCAGCCAGTACGCCAAACCTTCTGTTCCGGCCGGTTCCAGGAAGAACAGCAGGTATTTGCCCCGCCGTTTGCTGAAGGTTATCCTCAATCCGGTGACGGTGTCCGGATCGGCTCCGCGCCAGACCGACGGCGTGTCCAGGATGACATGGCGGACAAACTGGCCAAGGATCGAAGGCTCAAGGCTGCGGCGCACGGTTTCAACTTCAGGTAATTCAGGCATGACAGCGCTCCTTTTCGCGGTATAATAGATGCGTCGGGCCTGGCGGATAGCCGGGCGGGAGGGCGTATGGCCAAGTGTAAATGCTGCGGCAACAAAGGCTTCATGGTCGAGACCGATGTCAACGGTCTTTGTTCCGCCTGCGCCCCTTACTATTATCTGACAATGCCGGACGATTTGAAAGAGCTGGAAAAGGACATCAAGGCCCTGGAACGGATCAGCCAGCCCGAAGCGGCGCTGGGCCGCCTGGATTCAGCCAGGCAGCTGCTGGAGCGTTTGCGTCCCTATGCCGCGGCCGGCCTTGTCCGGTTGCCCCGCACGCTGCATGAACTGGAAGCCTGGCTGGATGAGCAGCAGGCCTATTGGCAGGACCATGCGTAGCGGCCGGCAAATCCATTTCCTGGCCGCGCTGCTGTTCAGCGCCCTGGCCCTGGTCGGTTTCTGGATGGGCTGGCAGTTTTTCAGTGCCTTGACGGCGCTGGCGTCCGTGCTGGCCTGGATCCTCTATGGCCGCAGCCGCTTGAAAAGCCAGTCGCGCGACGAAGACCAATGCGACCTGGCCAACATGCCGGATTTCCCGGAAGGGCAGGCCAAGCTGATCGACAGCGGGCGGCTGCCCAACCGCTTTCATCCGCATGTCAGCCTGCGCGAACTGGAAACATGCCATTTTGTCGTCAAGGGGCAGCGCCTGCTCCTGGCGGCTTTGCCCGACGCGCTGAAAATCGATCCGACTCGGCTGGCTGTCCGCTTTTCGGGAGGCCAATATTACTATATCCTGCGGCCCCAGGAGATCCTGCTTCCGGCCCAGGTCGACGAGCAGATCCAGGGAGAGCTGGTCATCACGAGCCAGCGCATCATCTTCCTGGCTGACGAAAACGGCTTCGAAGTGCCGCTGCAGAACTTGAAGCTGCTTGACTGCAGCGCGCACTTGGTCGATTTCCAGGTGCGCAACCGCCGCTACACGATCCAGACCGACGCCGCCTGCTATGCCGAAAAAGTGCTCATGCTGCTGCTGCAGCCCAAAATCTAAAGGCGGATCAGGGTTCCTTTTCCAGTTCGTCAAGCCAGACAAGGGCCTGTGCATCACTGGGCATGCGCCAGTCGCCGCGCGGCGACAAGGTGACGGAACCGACCTTGGGGCCGTCAGGCAGGCAGGACCGCTTGAACTGCTGGCTGAAAAAACGCTTCAGGAAAACGGTCAGCCATTGCTTGATCGTCGCCCGGTCGAAGCTTCCGGCAAAGGCGTGTTCGGCCAGGCGCAAAATCTTGCCCGGCGCGAAACCGTAGCGGACAAACTGGTAGAGAAAAAAGTCATGCAGGTCGTAAGGACCGACGATCTGCTCGGTCTTCTGGCTGATCTCACCGTTTTGCGGCGGCAATAGCTCGGGACTGACCGGCGTGTCGAGGATGTCGCGCAGCAAGTCACCCAGGTCGGGCACCAGGTTCTCGGCGACATGCCGGACCAGGTGGCGCACCAGCGTTTTGGGGACGGAGCTGTTGACGCCATACATCGACATGTGGTCGCCGTTGTAGGTCGCCCAGCCCAGTGCCAGCTCTGACAAATCGCCGGTGCCGATGACCAGGCCGCCAACCTGGTTGGCCAAATCCATCAGGATCTGGGTCCGCTCACGGGCCTGGGCATTCTCGTAGGTGACATCGTGGCGGTCCGGATCATGGCCGATCGCTTTAAAATGCTGCAGGACGGCCTCTCGGATAGGGATTTCCTTCAGGCTGGTCTGGCTAGATTTGGCCAGCGCCAGGGCGTTGCGGTAGGTGCGGCCGGTTGTCCCGAAGCCCGGCATGGTGACAGCCAGGATGCCTGACCGGTCCAGCCCGAGCGCGTCAAAGGCCCGGATGGTGACGAGGAAGGCCAGCGTGGAATCCAGTCCGCCGGACAGCCCGATGACCGCGTGCCGGGCGCCGGTGTGCTCGAGCCGTTTTTTCAGACCCTGGACCTGCAGGGCGATGATCTCGTCGCAGCGTTCCGCGAGATCCTGACGGTTGGCGGGAACGAAAGGGGAGGCCGGGACCGGCCGCTCCAGGTTAAGGGGGACGACCGGCAGGGAGAAAGGCAGGATTCGGCATTGCGGTGTCAGGCTTGCCGGTGCGAACGTGTTCTGGCGTCTCCGCTCGGCAGCCAGCAGCTGCACGTCGAGGTCGGCGCAGGTCAGACCGTGGCTGAACAGGGCCGATTCGGCCAGATTGCGGCCGTTTTCGTAAATTAAGTTGTGCCCGGAAAAGACCAGATCTGTGGTCGATTCGCCTGCGCCCGCATCGGCGTACAGATAGGCGCAGAGCAGGCGTGCCGATTGGCTTTGCACCAGCAGTCGCCGGTAGGCGGCCTTGGTCAGGATCTCGTCGCTGGCCGACAGGTTGCCGATCACGGTAGCTCCGGCCAGGGCTGCGGTCGCCGAGGGCGGCTGCGCGACCCATAAGTCCTCGCAGATCTCAAAAGCGAGCCGGAAATCCGGCAGGTCACGGCAAGCAAACAGCAGATCGGTGCCGAACGGCACCTCGCCGCAGCCGAGCGGGATCGTCCTGGGCTCCTGGCCGGGGCGCGGGGCCGGCGTGAAATGGCGCAGCTCGTAAAATTCGGCGTAATTGGGGATGTGCTGCTTGGGAACGACACCCAGGATCTGGCCGCGCTGAAAAACGACGGCGCAGTTGTACAGGGCCGGTCCGTCCGCCAGGGGAAGCCCGACGGCGCAGACGACATCCGTGTCCGCGGCCTCCCGGACCAGGTTCAGCAAGGCCCGGCGCGCGGCTTGCTGGAGGGCCTGGCTGAGGAACAGGTCAGCACAGGTGTAACCGGTCAGGCACAGTTCGGGAAAAACCGCCAGGCTGGCCTGCCGGTGCTGCGCCTCCCGGATCAGCGCGAGGATATTTTGGCTGTTGCCGGCAACATCCGCGACCCGGATAACCGGGGTCGCCGTCGCCACGCGAATAAAACCATCCTTCATTGTCTAGCCTTCTTTCTGGTGTCATGTCCGGTCTTTGGCCTTATTCTAGCACAGAAACGCCCCGCATTTCAGCGCCGGAATGGTGTATAATAATCATACCAGAGTCCGGCTCGGAGCATCCATACAGACAGGGGGATACAGCATGGAAACGATCACAAGAGACCAGATACTTGAAGCGCTTGCCCAGGACCGGTTTCTCCTATTCGGTCAGCCCAAATGGACCCTCGGCAAAAATACCTGCAACACGTACGAGGTTTTCATCGACCTGATGATCGCCGAAGACCAGCGCCAGGTGCCCGCCCAGGCTTTCATCCCCGTCATCGAGGCCGACGAGGAGTTGACCATGCGTTTCGGCGCCTGGTTTCTCGAAAAGGCGTTTACCAGCGGTGCCCGCCTGATGAAGGACCTGGGCATGGACCTGAATATCTCGATCAACATCCTCGGCTTCCAGGCCAACCGGCCGGAATTTGTCGAACGGGCCGTCGAACTGATCGCCCGGTCGGGCATCCGCCATGACCATGTCCAGTTCGAGCTCAGCGAGGCCCAGCCGCTCGACGCGACCGGGATCGCCAACCTCTGCCGCCTGCACGACGAATACAACATCAAGCTGGTCCTGGGCAACTTCGGGACCGGCTATTCGACGGTTGACTTGCTTCGGCATGTCCCGTTCGACATGCTCGAGCTCAGCAAGGCCTTCACAGCTGAGATCACGGAATCGGAACGGGCCCTGAAGGTAACGCTGGCGGTTCTGCAGATGGCCCAGGTCCTGGACATCACGGTCTGCGCCAAGGGTATCGAGAGCGCCGAGCAGCTGGAACTGCTCGAGGAAGCCGGTTTCTACAAGGCCCAGGGGTACTTGATCGGCCGGCCCATGCCGCTGGACGAGCTGGCAGCTTTTGTGCGCAAATACGCCGCATAGAAACGGCTGATTTCTTAGCAGTCCCTTAACGGCCGGCCTGACGCATCAGGCGAACCAGTTCGGCAAGGCGCGGCGGTTTGCCGTACATGAGCACGCCGAGCCGGTAGATCCGGCTGGACAGCGAACCGGTCGCGTAAATGGTCAGGAGCATCAGGGCGACGGAAAGGGCGATCGACCAGCCCGGAACATCGGTCATGCAAATGCGCACGAACATCGCCATCGGGGCGACGAACGGGACATAGGAAAAGACGGCCAGCCAGCCGGCTTCCGGCGACAGCATGCCGAAGATCGAGATGAACATGGCGGCCATGATGACGAGGATCACCGGCATGATGCTCGTGTTGATATCCTCGGTCCTGCTGGCCAGGGAGCCCAGCGCGCCGTACAAGAACGCGTACATGAAATAGCCGAGCAGGTAGAACAGCACCGTGTAGCCGATGATCGCCGGCGGCATGTCGAACACGGACTGGATAAAGGCGATCTCGGCCCAATGGGCGCGGTTAATGGCGTAGAAGCCGGCGGCCGCCAGCAAAAACAGCCCGATCTGGGTCAGTCCGGCCAGGCCGGAACCGAGTACTTTGCCGAACATCAAATTGAGCGGCCGGGTCGATGTGATCAGCATCTCCATGGCCCGGTTGCTTTTTTCCGACGCCACCGAGGACGCGACCAGCTGGCCGTACATCATGACGGTCATGTAGAGCAAAAATAAGAGCAGGTAGGTATAAAAATAGGTCTGCTGGGTGGCCTTGCCCAATTCGGCGACCGTCTCGACCTGAACCATTTCCGTTTCAGCCAGCGCCTGGCGGATAGCATCGTCGTCCAGTCCGAGATCGGCCAGCTGGCGGGTGCGGCTGCGTTCGGTCAGCCATTCAGCCAGTTCGGCGGGGAAACTGTCCTGGAAGCGGCGCTCGATCAGGGTCGCGCGGACGGGATTTTCCAGCACCAGTACGGCGCGCGCCTCCCCTTCGTGCACGGTCTGCTTTAGCCGGTCAAGATCGGCGTGTTCGCCCGGTACGAACAGGAATTGCGTCCATTGCTGACGCAGCAGGTCCAGGTCGGCCAGCAGACCGGATTCGTCGATCACATGCACCGTGTCTTCCGGGCCCGGCTGGTCGGCCTTTCCCGGATCGGCCAGGCCGAGTTCGAGAACCCCCGAGATGATCGCCGGCATGCTAAGGCCGATGCCGATCAGAACGATCATGGCGACGGTGATGCCGATGTAGACTTTGTTGCGCATGTAGGAGAGGTATTCGAAGGCCAGCACCACACGGAACGGCTTGAGGCGGTTGAAAGGGCTCATGACACGTCACCTGCCTTGTCTACGAAGATTTCCTCCAGGGTCGGTTCGACGACGAGAAACTGCTCGAGGTCGGCGCAGGCGGCAGCCAGCGCAGCGAACAGGACCGCTCGGTCCGACTCCTGCCCCAGCTCGATCCGGCAGCCATCCTGCGCGGGCGTGACGGACCGGACCAGCCCGGCCGCCCGGGGAACCTGGGTCCAGACCCGGCGCAGCTGCTCGTCGGCGGGCAGGCTGTGGTCGTGAAAGCGCAGCTGGAGGCTGCGGCGAGGGTACTGCCGTTTCAGGTCGCTGATCCGGCCGCTGACCTGGATCCGGCCCTGGTGCAGGATGGCCACCGATTCGCAGAACTGCTCGACGTAGTTCATCTGGTGGCTGGAAAACAAGATGGTTTTGCCAAGCGCAGCCTGCTCCCTGACAATCGTCTTGAGTAATTGGGCGTTGACCGGGTCGAGGCCGCTGAACGGCTCGTCCAGGATGATTAGGCCGGGGTCGTGGAGCAGGGCCAGGGCCAGTTGGATTTTCTGCTGGTTGCCTTTGCTGAGCGTCTCCAGCTTCTTGTCAAGGGTGTCGGCCAGGCCCATGCGTTCCAGCCAGCCGGTGACGGCCTTTTTCGCCCCGGCCTTGTCCATGCCGCGCAGGCAGGCCAGGTAAACGAGCTGGTCGCGGATTTTCTGCTTGGGGTAGAGACCCTTTTCCTCCGGCAGGTAGCCGATGCGGATGTTTTGGCCGTGAATCGGGCGATCGCCGAACAGCACAGAGCCGCCATCGGGCGGGAAGACCTGCATGATGATCCGGATGGTGGTCGTCTTGCCGGCGCCGTTTCGGCCAAGCAGGCCAAGCGCCTGGCCGGGTTCGACGGCAAAGCTGACATCCTTCAGCACCTCGGTGGGGCCGAAGCTTTTCTTAAGGCCCGTGACAGTCAGGGTCATGGTCAAACCTCCTGCTTGCGGCGCAGGTCGCGGGGAGCCTGGCCGGTGATGCGCTGAAACTGGCGGTTGAAGCTGCGCACGGACGCGAAGCCGCAGTTGTAGGCGATATCGGTGATCGACTCCTGGTTGGAGCGGAGCTGCTCCAGGGCATAATCGATCCTCTGGCGTGCCCGGTACTCCGATAGACTTAGCCCGGTCGCGGCATGGAATGTCCGGGAGATATGCGCCGGGCAGACCTTGAATTGCCGCGCGAGATCCGAACGGCTGACCGGTTCGCGCAGGTGTTGGGCCAGGTAGTCGAGGATGGCCTGCATCAGGCCGGGCCGGCTTGAGCCGGGCGGCAGCTCCTGCTGGCTGGCCGATCCGTTTTCCGGGCGCACCAGGGCCAGCAGCAGCTGGTTAAGCAGACCGCAGGCGGCCAGCTCGCTGTACGCTTTGCGATCGTCCAGTTCGGCCTGGAGCTGTTCGGCCAGCGTGCAGATACGAATAAAATCCGGCCCGTCGGGGGCAAAGCGCCAGATGGCCTGGGGCAGGCGAATGCGGCCGCCGACCAGGTCGGGCGAGAAGATCAGAAGGAAGCCCCGGGTTGGCCGGCAAGCGCTGTAATAATGGATGGTCCACGGCGATGCCAGGATCGCCTGACCGGCTTCGAGCAGGACTTCCTGGTTGGCGATGCCCACGCTTTGCCGGCCGCTGACGACCACGAACAGCTCGTAGGCGTCGTGGTAATGTGCGAGAAAATTTAAGCCGTCCGACCTGCGGATAAAAAGGTAACGGGCATCCCGGTCGCGGCTTTGCTCATGAAAGGGTTCCAAGCTGATCGTCCTTCCGCCGCTGATGCAACATTTTGTCTATAGCATAGCATGATTTGGCGAGACGGGGAAGCCCTGGCCCCGTATAATGAGATTGTCGGCATCCGGGTTTTCGGCCAGGCCGAACCCGCGATGCAAGAACAAAACAGGAGGATATGACGATGCGCAAGGCACTGATTGTACAAGGTGGCTGGCAAGGCCATGAACCCGTCCAGGTTTCCGAGGTGTTTGCCCGCGTTCTGCGCGCGGAAGGCTTCGATGTCACCATTTCTGACACGTTGGACAGCCTGCTGGACCTGGAGGCGCTCAAACAGCTGCACCTGCTGGTGCCGGCCTGGACCATGGGCACGATCTCCAAAGAGCAGAGCGCGAACGCCAGTTTGGCGGTCGCGTCCGGCGTCGGCCTGGCTGGCTGTCACGGCGGCATGTGCGACTCGTTCCGCCAGGATACCAACTGGCAGTTTATGACCGGCGGCCAGTGGGTGGCCCATCCCGGCAACGACGGCACGCCATACCAGGTCAACATCCGGTCGTCATCCAATCCGATCACGGAGGGTATCGCCGACTTCGAGGTCAAAAGCGAGCAGTACTATGTCCATGTCGACCCGGCCGTCGAAGTCCTGGCCAGCACGCTCTTCCCCAACCCGGCCGCGGTCGGTTTCCATTCGTCCAACCCGCTTTGCGCCGTACCGGTCGTCTGGACCAAGCGCTGGGGGCATGGACGCGTTTTCTACAACTCGCTGGGCCACCATGCCGACATCTTTGACGCCAGCGAACCGATCGAATTGATGCGGCGCGGCTTTCTCTGGGCTGCGGAAGGCAAGGACAGGGCCGTGCAGATGGGTCTGAAGCTGGACGATTTCCTGCCAAAAACCTGACGGAGGTGCGTATGGATAAGACACGGATCGGGATGATCGGGTGCGGCAACATCAGCAGCATCTATCTGAAGAACCTCAACCAGGTGTTCGGGTCGGTTCGCGTCGATGCGGTCGCCGACCTGGTGCCGGAGCGGGCCAGGGCCCAGGCCGGCCAATTCGGCGTGCCGCGCGTCCTGGACACCGAAGCGCTGCTCAATGACCCGCAGATCGACCTGGTGCTCAACCTGACCACCCCCCAGGGCCATGCCGCGATCTGCCGTAGGGCGCTGCTGGCCGGCAAGCCGGTCTACGTGGAAAAACCTTTGGCCATCCGGCTCGAGGACGGCATCGCGCTGCAGCAGCTGGCGGACAGCCGCGGCCTGCTGCTGGGCGGCGCCCCGGACACCTTCATGGGCGCCGGGATTCAGACCTGCGCCGACCTGATCGACCAGGGCGTGATCGGCCGGCCGATCGGTGCGACCGCCTTCATGACCTGCCACGGCCACGAGAGCTGGCACCCTGATCCCGAGTTCTACTACAAGGTCGGGGGCGGGCCGATGTTCGACATGGGGCCGTACTACTTGACCGCCCTGATCGCCCTTCTGGGGCCGGTGCGCCGGCTGACCGGCAGCACGGCGATGTCGTTCGCGCAGCGCACGATCACCAGCCAGAAGAAGAACGGGCAGGTGATCGATGTCGAGGTGCCGACCCATGTCGCCGGCCTGCTCGACTTCGCGTCCGGCGCTATCGGCATGATCCTGACCAGCTTCGACGTCTGGGGAGCAGAGCTGCCGCGTATCGAGATCTACGGCAGCCTGGGGACATTGTCGGTACCCGACCCCAATTCGTTCGGCGGCCCGGTTCGGCTGCGCATGGCGGGTGAAAAAGAGTTTAGTCCAGTCGAGATCAGCCGTCCGTATGCAGAAAACAGCCGCGGCCTGGGCATTGCTGACCTGGCGCGCGCCTGGCGCGAAGGCAAATCGGACCACCGGGCGTCCGGGGCGCTGGCCCTGCATGTCCTGGAAGTGATGCACGGCTTCCACACCGCCTCGGATACCGGAGCTCATATCGCGCTTAGCTATCCTTGCGCGCGGCCGGTCGCGCTCGACCCGGCTGTCCGCTATTGACCTAGTGTTCGCTTTGGACCTGCAGCCGGTAGTGGTGCGGTGACATCTTCTTAAGCTGGCGGAATTGGCTGATAAAGTAGCTGGCGCTGGCAAAGCCGGTTTCCATGGCGATTTCCGTCACCGTCTTGTCGGACGAGAGCAAGAGCTTTTCCGCCTCCGTAATCCGGACGTAGTTCAGGTAGGCGGTAAAGCTCTTGCCCATGACGGCTTTGAAGTAACGCGAAAAATAACTGTAGCTCATGTTGCACAGTCGGGCCATCTGGGCGGCGGTCAGCTTGTTCATGTAGCCTTTGTCCAGGCAGTCGAAGACCGCCTGAAGCCGTTCCATGTCCTGCTCCTGGACCGAACGGCCGGCATCGACGCTCAGACCCTTGTTTTTCCAGCTGCGCAGCACCCAGAGGAAAATACGGCTGATGCTGGTTCGGACAGCCAGCTCGAAGCCGTAGGCGCGTTCGTCAAGCTCCGCCATGATGCCGCGAATCAGATCCGGCAGCTCTGTCCCGTCGAGCTCTGTTTTGCTGAAGACCTTCTGGGGCGATTCGCGTGCCATCGTGAACGGCAGGACATAGCGGGACTCAAAGACGAAGCGCGCTGCCGTGTACAGGATCTCGGGATTGAACTTGATGCAGATGTAGCGCGTCTGGGGCTCTCCCCAGATGGCATGGACGTCGCGGGCGTTGATCAGGACCATGTCACCGGCCGAAAAGGTGTAAAAACGGCCGTTCAGCAAGATGGACGCGCTGCCCTGGGTCGCGTAGAGGATCTCGATGGCGTAGTGCCAGTGGGCGGCGCACATCAGGGGGGTGTCCCGAAAAGACTGGACATGGCAGCGGAACGGATAGTAGGGATGGCTGGAAGGCTGAATTTCCGGCTCATAGTAGGGTTCAGACTGCTTTTCTGGCATGGCTTCTGGTCCCGCTTTCTGGCTTGATGACAAATATTTTATACTTTTTAGCAGCAAATGACTATTCCAGCCCCCGAACTTCTGGTAGCTTGAAAGCAGGCAGGCGGCCTGCTGTTTTTATCAAGCCGCCAAAAAACAAAATAGAGGTGATCACGCGTGGAAACAAAAATCGGTTTGCAGCTCTATTCGATCCGCTCCGCCATGGAGAAAGATTTTTTCGGCTCGTTGGAGAAGGTAAAAGAGGCCGGCTACGATTGTGTCGAGTTTGCCGGGTACGGCGGCCACAGCGCCCAAACTTTGAAAGCGGAACTGGACCGGATCGGTCTGGAACCGTATTCGTCCCATGTCGGAGCCCAACTGCTCGAAAACCAGCTCGACGAGGTGGTTGCCTTCAGCCGTGAACTGGGTCTGTCCTGGGTCATTTGCCCGGGGTATCCGATCCATTCGGCGGATGACTGCCGCGCCATTTCCGCGATCCTGGTCCGTGCGGCCCAGGCGCTGGCTCCGTACAATATCCGGGTCGGCTACCACAACCACCACCGCGAATTGGTTCAATTTGACGGCCAGTATGCCTTCAACCTGATCTTGCAAAACGACGCCGGTGTCCAGCTGGCCGCCGAAGTCGACACCTGCTGGGTGCAGTATGCCGACGTCGACCCGGTCGCCTACATCGACAGCCTCGGCCAGTTGGCCGGACCGCTGCACTTTAAGGACATCAACGCCAACTACAAGGACATTTCCGGACACGACATCAACGTCGAAGTCGGCAACGGGATCATCGATTTTGCGGCCATTATCGAGGTCGCCCGCCGCAACAAGATCATCGGCAAGGGCTTGATCGTCGAGCAGGAGGCCTTCACCCGCGATATGTTCGAAAGCATCGCGATCAGCTGCGCCAACATCAAGAAACTTTTGGCTTAAAAACGAGGAGGAAAGAAAATGTCAGGCAAAACATTTAAGGTCGGCATCGTCGGCTGCGGCGGCATCGCCAACGGCAAACACATGCCCGCGCTCAAGAAGCGCCCGAACGTCGAGCTGGTCGCCTTTTGCGATATCGTTCCGGAGCGGGCCGAGAAGGCGTCTGCCGAATACGGCGCCAAGGGGGCGAAGGTGTTTACCGACTACCGCGAGCTCGTAGCCCTGACGGAGCTGGATGTCGTCCACGTGCTGACCCCCAACAAGTCGCACGCCCCGATCACGATCGCCGCCCTCGAGGCCGGCAAGCATGTGCTGTGCGAGAAGCCGATGGCCAAGACGGCCGCCGACGCCAAGGCGATGGTCGAAGCGGCCCGTCGCACCGGCAAGACGCTGAGCATCGGCTACCAGAGCCGCTACCGCACCGATTCGATGTATCTCAAGAAACTGATCGATGACGGCGAACTGGGCGAGATCTATTACGCCCGGGCCCACGCGATTCGGCGTCGCGCCGTTCCGACCTGGGGCGTGTTCCTCAATGAGGAAGAGCAGGGCGGCGGGCCGCTGATCGACATCGGCACCCATGCCCTCGACCTGACCTTGTGGGAGATGAACAATTACGAACCGGCCAGCGTCATGGGCAAAACCTACCGCAAGCTGGCTGACACCCCGAACGCCGCCAATGCCTGGGGCCCGTGGGATCCGGCAAAATTTACCGTCGAGGATTCTGCTTTCGGCTTCATCACGATGAAAAACGGGGCGACGATCGTCCTCGAGGCCAGCTGGGCGCTCAACACGCTCGATGTCGGCGAGGCGACGACGACGCTTTGCGGCACCAAGGGCGGCGCGGACATGAAGGACGGGCTGCGCATCAACGGCGAGAAGAACAGCCGTACGTTCGTGACCAAGCCCGATCTGAAGGCCGGCGGCGCCGCATTCTACAGCGGCGTGACTGAAGAGGCGCAGGATGTCGAGTGCCGCATGTTCTATGAGGCGCTGGAAAAGGGAACAAAGCCGGTTGTTTTGCCGGAGCAGGCTTTCGTCGTCACCCAGATCCTGGAAGCGATCTACACCTCGAGCAAGACCGGCAAACCGGTCGTCTTCGACTAAAACCCCAGACAGAAGGAGCACAGCACGATGGTTCTTGGATTCTTAACCGCATGTTTACCGAAGGTCCCCCTGGAGGAGAAGGCCGCATGGGCCGCCGAGAAAGGCTTCAAGGCCCTGGAAATTGCCGTCTGGCCGCGGCTCAACGACCGTGATTACGCCAGCTCCGACATTGATGTGGCCAAACTGACCCAGGCCGAAGCGGACAAGATCCGCGCCATGATGGATTCGCTCGGCCTCACGATCTCGTCGCTCGCCTATTACGACAACAACCTCGATGCCGACCCGGCCAAGCGGGCGTTTGTCAACAACCATACCCGCCAGTGCATCCGGGCCGCGAAATTGCTGGGTGTGCCGGCCGTCGGCACATTTGTCGGCCGCAACATCACCAAGACGATCGCGGACAATTTCGACGAGTTTGAATCGGTGTTCGGCGCCATCGTCCGCGAAGCGGAAGAAGCGGGCGTCCAGATCATCATCGAGAACTGCCCGATGGAGGGCTGGCAGGTGCCTCTGCAGCCCGGGACCATTTCCTTTTCACCGGAGCTGTGGCAAGAGATGTTCCGGCGCGTGCCCAACCCCAATTTCGGGCTCAACTTTGACCCGTCGCACTTGTTTTACCAGCTGATCGATCCGCTGCCCCTGATCGGGCAGTTCAAGGACCGGATTTTGCATGTCCATGCCAAGGACGCCGAGCTGTTCCCCGAAAAGCTCGCCTATTACGGGATTTTCAACAAACTGCTGCCATCCAGCCAGGACAGCGGCTTTTGGCGCTTCCGCATGCCGGGTCTCGGCCAGGTCGATTTGGCCGGCATGGTGCGCGAGCTGAAGAAGATCGGCTACACCGGCGTGATCAGCATCGAGCATGAAGACCCGTTGTACGAAGCGAGCGAGGCCAAGATCTACGAAGGGCTCGAACTGGGGCTTATGCACATGACCCGGCTTCTGGCCTGATCCGACAGCCTTTACGACCTGAACGCCGCCTGCCTGCCTGGCAGGCGGCGTTTTGTGTCTAGCCGGCCCGTCCGATTGGTCGCATTGACAAAAGTCTTTCGGGTCATCTATGCTGAGATCTAAAGGGACGTCTTGACAACAAGCAGGAGGACTTTTATATGCAGCGCATCGCTTTTGCCGGATTTCGGCATCCGCACATCCACATGCTGTATCAGCAGGCCAAACAGCTCGGACTGGACATCGCCGGCGCTTTCGAGGGCAACAGCCAGGCACAAGAAGACGCTCGCAAGGCGCTGGGCGTATCGTTCACCCATGCTTCCTACGCGGCGCTGCTGGCCGATCCGGCGGTCGATCTGATTGCGATCGGAGACACCTACGGGGCCCGCGGCGCGATGGTGATCGCCGCGCTTGAGGCCGGCAAGCATGTCATCTCCGACAAGCCGCTCTGCACGTCGCTTCAGGAACTGGAGACGATCCAAACCCTGTCCAGGTCCCGGAAGCTGAAGATCGGTCTGATGCTGGATTTGCGCTACAGCCCGGCAGCCGGACCGGTCGAACGCCTGATCCGCTCAGGTCAGCTGGGCGACATCCAGGCAATTTTTTTCAGCGGCCAGCATCCCCTGATGTACGGCACCCGGCCGGGCTGGTATTTTGAACCGGGCCAGCACGGCGGTACGCTTAACGATATCGCCGTCCACGGCCTGGACCTGGTCGCCTGGCTGACCGGACAGCATATCGAACAGGTTCTGGCCGCCCGCTGCTGGAACGCTTACGCTTCAGCCGTCCCGCATTTCAAGGACTGCGGCCAGTTCATGGTCCGGCTGAGCGGCGGCGCCGGCCTGATGGGCGATGTCTCATATGCGGCGCCGGACAGCTTTGGCTACGGGCTGCCGCAGTACTGGCGCTTCACGTTCTGGGGCCGCAGCGGCGTTCTCGAGGTCTCGTTCGGCGCCCAGCAGATCGAGTTGGCCCTGAACGGTGAAACCGTCCTGCGCCAGATCCCGCCCGACGCATCGGTGACGGGCAACTGCCTGACCGCCTTCCTGGACGATGTCGCCGGCCATCCAGGCGCGCTGGACACGGCGGCAGCCCTGGCGGCAAGCCGGGATGCGCTTACAATCCAGGCGTTCGCCGACGCGACCTGAGCAAAACCGTTTTGCACCCATGAAAACGGCCCGGTCGATCTGACCGGGCCGTTGTTCTTCGTGCGCCACGCATGGCGCTTCACTTGACGGTGAAAGTCCGTTATGGGGGTATGTAGCAACCAACCATTAGCTCAAGGCGAAAAGGGTTAAAACGCGATTTGAGAACTTGAAAAAGGCTCACATTGACCCGGAAAGAGCATGGATGTGGGCGAACACGAGAAAAGGCAACTGGCGAGTCGCCAATAACCCGATCCTGAAACGCGCCATACCCAATGACTTGCTCAAGCGCGCAAAATACCTCAGCTTGATGGAATGCTATTCTGCAACTTAATCTGTAAACTTTGGAAGCGCTGTATACCGATCGGTATGTACGGTGCTATGGGAGGTCCCCCGGCCAGCTAATGGCCGGGGTCCTACCCGATTAAGGAGAAAGGGGTTTAGAAGCGGAATGCCTTTTTGCCGGCATAGACGGCGCGGCTGCCCAGGGCTTCCTCGATGCGCAGCAGCTGGTTGTACTTGGCGACGCGGTCGGTGCGCGACGGGGCGCCGGTCTTGATCTGGCCCGCGTTGGTGGCGACAACGACATCGGCGATCGTGACATCCTCGGTTTCACCGGAACGGTGGGAGACGACGGCCGTCCAGTTGTTGCGCTGGGCCATCTCGATGGCCGCCATGGTCTCGGACAGCGTGCCGATCTGGTTGAGCTTGATCAGGACGGAATTGCTGACGCCCAGGTCGATGCCCTTCTGGATGCGGGTGGTGTTGGTGACGAACAGATCGTCGCCGACCAGTTGGATCTTTTTGCCCAGTTTGTCGGTGAGCAGCTTCCAGCCTTCCCAGTCTTCCTCGGCAAGACCATCTTCGATCGAGATGATCGGGTAGCGGTCGACGAGATCGGCCCAGTAGTCGACCATTTCTTCACGGGTCTTCAGCTGGCCGGATTTCCAAAAGAGGTACTTGCCTTCCTCACCGGCGGCTTTGGCTTCTTCGTAAAGCTCGGTCGCGGCCGGGTCCATGGCGATGGCGATGTCGGTGCCCGGCCGGAATCCGGCAAGCTTGATCGCTTCGACCAGCAGGGACAGGGCTTGCTCATCGCTTTCCAGGTTGGGGGCGAAACCGCCCTCATCGCCGACCGCTGTGGCCAGCTTGCGGCTTTTGAGCAGCTTTTTCAGGGTGTGGAAGACTTCGATGCTCCACTGGAGTCCCTGGCGGAACGTTTCGGCGCCGACCGGCATGATCATGAACTCCTGCAGGTTGACACTGTTGTCCGCATGCTTGCCGCCGTTGATGATGTTCATCATCGGCACAGGCAGGATATGGGACTGCAGGCCGCCCAGGTATTCATACAAATCCAGGCCCAGGGCGTTGGCCGCTGCCTTGGCGCAGGCCAGGGAGACCGCCAGCATCGCATTGGCGCCCAGCTTGGCCTTGTTGGGTGTCCCATCCAGCTCGATCATCAGGTCGTCGATGCCTTGCTGGTCGAAAACATTGCAGCCTTCCAATTCAGGCGCGATCAGCTCGTTGACGTTCTGGACCGCCTTGAGGACGCCCTTGCCGAGGAATCGGCCCGGGTCCTCGTCGCGCAGCTCGACGGCTTCGAAAGCGCCGGTCGATGCTCCGGAGGGTACGGCGGCGCGGCCGATGGAACCGTCTTCCAGTTCGACCTCGGCTTCAACCGTAGGATTGCCGCGCGAATCGATGATTTCGCGGGCCCAGATCTGGGAAATGAATAATTCTTGCATGATGAGACAACCCCTTTCGTGTGTTGGCCAGGCACTGGAGCTAACGGCTGCCGTCGCGCCTGGTATCGATCAAACAGCGTCTATTATAGCATGAAATCATCCGTTTGCCGTAACCCTTGCTAAGCGAGCGGGTTGTCCCGAGCCGTCGGGTAGGGGGACTGGTCGGCAAATGCGGTGACAGACTTGGCCGCGCGCGCGATCGGGGTCAGTGTCCCCGGTCCGCCGACACAGCCGCCGGGGCAGGCCATGCCTTCGAGCAGGCAGCCGTCAGATTTGCCGGCCTTGGCCAGCAGCAGCATCTTTCGGCAGCCGTCGAGCGTGTCTGCCTTCATGACCGGGACATCGCGCTCGGGTTCCCGCTGCCGGATGGCCCGCACGATCGCCTCGGCGACGCCGCCGGCGACGGCATAGCGCCGCCCGTCGCGGGACGCCAGCGTGTTGAGCGTATCCTCGGCCAGGTCGTTCAGCTCGATGTTGCGGGCGCCAAACATGCCCATTAGTTCCTCGAACGTGATCACATAGTCGACATACGGCCGCACATCCGCTTCGAGCGCTTCGTGCTTCTTCGCGACGCAAGGTCCGATGAAGACGACCCTGGCGCGGCTGTCCTGCTGCTTGATACGGCGCGCCGCGGCCACCATCGGCGTGTGGGAACTGGAAATGCAAGAACCGAGCGCGGGGAAAGTCCTTTTGGCATACATCTCCCAGGACGGGCAGCAGCTGGTGCCCAGGAACGGCTGCTCCTTCGGCACCTTGGCCAGAAATTCGTCCGCCTCGTGCAGCGAACCGATGTCGGCGCCCCAGCCGACTTCGATCACATCGGCAAACCCCAGCTTTTTCAGTCCGGACACGATTTTGCCCGGTGTGGCCAGGGGACCGAATTGGCCGACGAAGGAAGGCGCAATGGTCGCGAAGACCGGCTCCTGGCGGCGGATGGCGGTGATGACCTGGAAAATCTCCGATTTGTCGGCGATGGCAGCAAACGGACAGCTGACGATGCACAAGCCGCAGGAAACGCATTTTTCCTGGTCGATCCTGGCTCTGCCCAACTTGTCGCTGGCGATGGCGTCGGCCCCGCAGGCTTCAGCGCAGGGACGGCCGAAACGGACGACCGCCTGGTATGGGCAGGCCTCGACGCAGCGGCCGCAGCGGACACAGGTGTCCGTGTCGATGATGGCCGCGTTTTTCCCGATCGAAACCGCCTTGACCGGACAGACCGTCGTGCAGGGATGGGCCAGGCATTTACGGCAATTGTCGGTGACAAAGAAGCGATCGGTCGGGCAGGCGGTGCAGGCGAAGGGGATGATGTTGACCAGCGGGACGTCGAGCACCTTGTCCCGGCTGGCGCAGTCGGCCATGCCGTCGGTGAAGGGCTGGTAGTTGTCCGCCGGGCGCAGGGGCAGCCCCAGGGCAAGACGGATGCGCTCGCGGATGATGGCCCGCTCCTTGAAGACGCTGTCGCGGTACTGCGGCACTTCGCCGGGGATGATGCGATAGGCGCTCTCGTAGAAATAGGTGAAATCCTGGCTGTCCAGGTCACGCTCGTAGGCAAACCGGGCCACTTCGGAAAAGACCTGGCGCCGGATCTTGGTAATCGGAGTAAACAAGCCGCGCATCTTCATAAGCTGCCCTCACGTCCGCTGCTGGGCCAGGGCCATGATCCGGGCCATGACGCTCTCGGAGTCCGTCTGGAGCAGCACATCGCCGTTGATGATGACCACCGGCGCCTGGCGCCCGTCGTCGCAGAGATTGCGGCAGGGAACCGGTTGAACGGCGATGTCCAACGCGGCGTCGACCTCCTGCAGCGAGGTGATTGCCTCGAGGATATCCATGGCGCCCATCAGGGTGCACTGGGTTCCGACACAGACTTCGACACGGATCGTGTTCATGCGAGCCTCCTGTTCTGGTGAAATACAGCTGCGTATAACTTATTGTAGCATGCACGCGCTTGGAACCGCAACGCGGAGGATGCTTCAGAATGGCGGCGAAATAGTGTATGATAGGGCGGCAGAAAGGGGGCGATGGCCATCGACAACGCAACAGGAAACCAGACCGCGGGCGATACCCTGCCCCTGTCCTGGCTGGACCGGCCAGCCGAGCGCTGGAATGCTGCGCTGCACGGGATCATGGCGCTGGTGACATTGGCGACACTGTCTGTCCTGATCAGCCGCATCCGGGACGGATTCGTCTACGACGCCGTCTTCCTGCTCGGCCTTCTCCTGATGTTCTCAGCGTCGGCAACATACCACGCCCTGCCGGCCTGCAGCCGCTGGAAACAGGTCTTTCAGAAACTGGACCACCTGGCGATCTATGTGGCGATCGCAGGCACGTACACGCCGGTCGCCATGTCCGTCATCGGCGGCACCTGGGGTCTTGCGATCTGCGTCCTGCAATGGCTGCTGGCGCTTTCGGGGCTCGTTTTCAAGAGCGTGACGTTTCGGAAAAGCAGGTTCCTGCTGGTCCTGTCGGTTGTCCACTACGTCCTGATGGGCTGGAGCATCGTCCTGTTCCTGCCGTTTTTGCCCGTCACCCTGCCTGCTCCGCTTTTTTTGCTCATGCTGGCCGGGGGGATCTTCTACAGCGCCGGCCTGGTCTTCTTCGCCGGCAAGCACCGTTACAGCCACGTCATCTGGCATTTGTTCGTCAACGGCGGCGCTCTTTGCCACCTGGCTGCACTCGTCTGGCTGCGCTAGAGAGCCGCGTAGATCGTCGCGCGCAGGCGCGGAATAAAGCGGATGTGGTCCGCGGGGAACCGCTGGACCATGTAGACGATCGTCATGTCCTCGTTCGGATCGACGCAAAACCAGGTTCCTGCCGCGCCGTCCCAGCCGTACTCGCCGGGGCTGAGCAGGCTGCCGCCGGGAATCGGATCGAGCAGCGTGCGCACCGCCAGTCCGTAGCCAAAGCCCTGGAGCATTTCCCATGGGATCGACTGTAATTGTTCTGCGGTCAGGTGGTTTCGCCTTAGCAGATCGACGGAACGCCGGCTGATGATCCGCTGGCCTTCCAGGGTGCCTCCGCCCAGCAGCATGCGGGCGAAGCGCGTGTAGTCAGAACGCGTGCTGAACAGACCCGCGCCGCCGTATGCGATCCAGGGCGGCCGCGAGGGGTCTCCCGGCGTCAGGCTGTTGGCCGGGTTCGGTCGCAGCTGACCGTCTGTCTCGCCGTAGAGGGTTGCCAGCCGGTCGAGCTGCTCAGGCGGGACAAAAAACCCGGTGTCGCGCATGGCGAGCGGATCGAGGATCGCTTCCTGCAAATAGGCCGCGAGCCCCATGCCGCTGACGACCTCGATCACCGCGCCGATCACATCCAGCGACAGGCCGTATAGCCAGCTGGCGCCCGGGTCGAAGCAGAGGGGAATCTGTCCGAGCCGGTTGGCCAGTTCGGGCAGCGAGATAGATTTGCCGTATTGCTCCTGCATGAGGCGGCCGATCGCCTGGCTGGCGGGATGCTCGCCCTGGTGATACGGGATGCCGGAGGTCATCGTCAGCAGGTCGTGCAGCGTAACCTCGCGCGCAGCCGGGCGCGTGTCCCAGCCGTCGACCTTGCGGACAAAGACCGACGGGGCCTTGAACCCGGGCAGATAGGCGCTGACGGGATCGCGCAAATGCACCAGGCCCTTTTCGTACAACGTCAGGAACATGACGGCCGTGACCGGCTTGGTCATCGAGAAAATCCGGAAAATGGTATCCGGGGTGATTGGCTTTTTCGCGGCGAGATCGGCATAGCCGACCTGTGTGGCCAGGATGGTTTCGTTGCGGCGCGTTACCTGAAGGCTGATCCCTGCGGCTGCGCCGGACTGCACGGTTCGATCGAGCCATTGCCGGGTTGCGGAAAAATCGTAGCGTTGGACGGCCAAAGTTTCCACCTCCATTTGCTGTTGCGTTACGATTCTATTATGACGGTTTCAGCTTGCCGGAGCAAGGCGGATCGGCCAGGACGAAGCGCCGGATCGCCTTGGCGAGACCGTCGTCTTCGTTGGAAGCTGTGACATGGTCGGCGACGGCCAGCAGCGATTCGGTGGCGTTGCCCATGGCAATGCCCAGGCCGGCCCACCGGACCAGGTCCGTGTCATTGTCGGCGTCGCCGATGCCGATCACGTCAGAGGCCGGGATCGCCAGCTGGCGGCACAGCGCGCGGACCGCCTGGCCTTTGCCGGCCAGCGGGTGGAGAAACTCGAGAAGGAACGGGGCCGACCGGACCGCCTGGTAACGGTTTTGCCAATCCGGCGGGATCGACCGCAGAACAGCTTCCACCTGGTTTGGATCGCCGGTTGCCATGACCTTGATCAGGGGGGTGTCGGGCGGCAAGCTGGCGAAGTCGATCACCGAGGTCTGGATCGTGTTGAAGCGCGCCTCAGCTTCAATGATCGGGTGCGGTGACGGCGCCAGGCTCCGGGTGCGGCTGAAGGCGTATGTGAACAGGCCGTGTCCGGCCAAAAAGGCGGCAATGGCATCGTAATCGGCCCGGGTCAGCTCGTGGACAGCCAGGGACTGACCGGTGACCAGGTTGGTGGTCATGGCACCGTTGAAGGTGACCAGGTATTCGCCGGCGGCCGGCGCCAGCCGCTCGAGCGCGTAGCGGGCACCGACCGTCGCCCGGCCGGTCGCCAGCACAATCGTGACGCCGCGCGCGTGCGCCTGGCGCACCGCCTCGGCATTCTCGTCCGAAATGGTCTTGTCCTCCCGGAGCAGCGTGCCGTCCAGGTCGATCACCAGCATGCGGTAAGCCATAGGGCCCTCCTCGTGTTCCATGACTGCATTTTAAGCGCCGGACGCCGGACTGGCAACCGGGAAAAGCGTCTTTGAGCGCTTTTTAGCGGGCCGGGTAAAAATTTTTTGTAGACAATTCCAGCGAACGGTGCTATACTGAAGTGCCTGAAACCCCAGCAGGGGTCTTTTTATGCAACGGCAGCTTGCGGGCCGCCGCGCATGGAACAGGACAGATTGAGAAAGGAGGTGTATTGATGCCTACGTTCAACCAATTGGTGAAATCGGGACGCGAGAGCAAGAGCTACAAGTCATCGTCACCGGCACTGCAGTCCACGCTGAACACGCTCAAGAAGCGCGAGGTTGCGCTGTCGTCACCGCAGAAACGCGGTGTTTGCACAGTCGTGAAAACCACCACGCCCAAAAAGCCGAATTCCGCGCTGCGCAAGGTGGCCAGGGTCCGCCTGACCAACCAGGAAGAGGTCACGGCCTACATTCCGGGTATCGGGCATAACCTGCAGGAGCACTCGGTCGTTCTGATCAAAGGCGGCAGGGTCAAGGACCTGCCGGGCGTGCGCTATCACATCGTCCGGGGAACCCTGGATACTGCTGGCGTAGCCAACAGGATGCAGGGCCGTTCGAAGTACGGCGCCAAGAAACCCAAGGCAGCGAAAACCAAATAAAGCTGCAGGTTGGACTTTTGCGTGATCAGTACACTGTCATCATACACCACGGTGGATATGGCAAGAGCTGCACAGACACGGTCCAAACGTGAGTACCTATGGTTTCGGGACACCTAGTCCCGCATAATCATGAGAGGAGGGAAGACAAGTGCCAAGGAAAGGCCATGTCCCAACAAGAGACGTGCTCCCTGATCCGATCTACCACGATGTTCGGGTGACCAAGCTCATCAACAACATCATGCTGGACGGGAAGAAGGGTGTCGCACAGAGCATTTGTTACGGTGCCTTTGATCTGATCAAAGACCGTATCAACCAAGATCCGCTCGAGGTTTTCAGCAAGGCCCTGGAAAACGTCATGCCGATGCTGGAAGTCAAAGCCAGACGCGTCGGCGGCGCCAACTACCAGGTGCCGATTGAAGTTCGGCCGGAAAGACGGCAGACGCTCGGTCTGCGCTGGCTGGTTGAGAACGCGCGCAAGCGCGGCGAGCGCACCATGCGCGAGCGCCTCGCCAACGAGCTGATTGACGCGTTCAACAGCACCGGCGGTTCGTTTAAGAAAAAAGAAGATATGCACCGGATGGCGGATGCCAACCGTGCGTTCGCACACTACAGATGGTAATTTCGGAAGGAGCTTAACTGAATGCCCAGGGAATTCTCGCTGGAAAATACGAGAAATATCGGCATTATGGCCCACATAGACGCCGGCAAGACGACGACAACCGAACGGATCCTGTTCTACACGGGCCGGATCCACAAGGTTGGCGAAGTGCATGAAGGCGCCGCCACCATGGACTGGATGGAACAGGAACAGGAGCGCGGCATCACGATCACGTCCGCGGCGACAACCGCGCAGTGGAAGGGCAAACGGATCAACATCATCGACACGCCCGGCCACGTGGATTTTACCGTGGAAGTCGAGCGTTCGCTGCGCGTCCTGGACGGTGCCGTCACCTTGTTCTGCGCCAAGGGCGGTGTCGAGCCCCAGACGGAGACCGTCTGGCGGCAGGCCGACCACTATCGTGTTCCGCGCCTGGCCTATGTCAACAAGATGGACATCATGGGGGCGGATTTCTTCCGCGCCGTCGACATGATGAAGCAGCGGCTCAAGACCAATGCCGTGCCGATTCAATTGCCGATCGGCAAAGAAGACTGGTTTTCCGGCATCATCGATCTCGTCACCATGCGGGCAACCGTTTATGGGGACGACATGGGCGTGGACATTCAGGATATTGACATTCCGGACGACATGAAGGAACTGGCCCAGACCTGGCATGACCGCATGGTCGAGTCTGTGGCCGAATCGGACGATGACCTGACCCTCAAGTTCCTTGAGGGTGAGGAGATCACCATTGACGAGCTCAAGCGGGCCATCCGCAAGGCGACGATCGCCTGCCACATGACCCCGGTCTGCTGCGGTTCGTCATACAAGAACAAAGGCGTGCAGAAGATGCTCGACGCCGTCGTGGACTACATGCCCTCTCCGCTGGAGGTGCCGCCGATCAACGGCATCAATCCGGATACCGAGGAAGAGGATGTCCGTCACACAGACGACAGCGAGCCGTTCGCCGCCCTGGCCTTCAAGATCATGACCGACCCGTTTGTCGGCAAGCTCTGCTTTTTTCGCGTCTATTCCGGCACGCTGGATTCCGGGTCCTACACCCTGAACGCCACCAAGAACAAGCGTGAGCGGATCGGGCGCATCCTGCAGATGCACGCCAACCACCGGGCCGAGATCGACCGGGTCTATTCCGGCGACATCGCCGCCGCGGTCGGCCTTCGGGACACGACGACCGGCGATACCTTGTGCGACGACAAGCATCCCATCATTTTGGAATCGATGGAGTTCCCGGAGCCTGTCATCCAGGTTGCGATCGAACCCAAGTCCAAGGTGAGCCAGGACAAGATGATGGTCGCGCTGAGCAAGCTGGCTGAGGAAGACCCGACATTCCGCACCTTTACGGATACCGAGACGGGCCAGACCCTGATCGCGGGCATGGGCGAGCTTCACCTGGACATCATCGTCGACCGCCTGTTCCGCGAATTCAAGGTGGAGGCCAACGTCGGCGCCCCGCAGGTCGCTTACAAGGAAACCATCCGAAAGGCTGTCCGCAGCGAAGGCCGCTTTATCCGCCAGTCTGGCGGCCGCGGCCAATACGGGCACTGCGTCCTGGAGATCGAGCCTTTGCCGGCCGGCAGCGGCTACGAATTCGTCAACAAGATCGTAGGCGGAACGGTTCCCCGTGAATACATCGCCCCGATCGATGCCGGTATCCAGGAAGCGATGGGCAGCGGTGTGCTTGGCGGCTACCCGGTTGTCGACCTGCGCGTGACGCTGGTCGACGGGTCGTACCACGAGGTCGACTCCTCCGAGATGGCCTTCAAGATCGCCGGCTCGATGGGTTTCAAGGACGGCTGCCGCAAGGCGGATCCCGTTCTGCTCGAACCGATCATGCGCGTCGACGTCATGGTGCCCGACGATTACCTGGGCGATGTCATGGGTGACATCAGCGCCCGGCGCGGCCGCATCGAAGGCATGGAGGACCGGAACGGGATCAAGGCCATCACAACCAAGGTCCCCCTGTCGCAGATGTTCGGCTACGCGACGGCGCTGCGTTCCCGCACCCAGGGCCGCGGCACCTTCGTGATGCAGATCAGCCATTTCGAAGAAGTTCCCAAGAATCTGATGGAATCGGTGCTCAGGAAGTAGGCCTCCAAGGCTCAAAACCCCTGAAACGATTGCCAAATCCGACAAATAGTGTACAATGGTCTATGATGGCGAGAAGCCAATAAAATGAATAAGGAATCAGCATGATGGATGCTGAATAAAGGAGGATATGCTCAAATGGCAAAGGCAAAATTTGAAAGAAACAAGCCGCATGTTAACATTGGAACCATCGGCCACGTCGATCATGGCAAAACATCATTGACGGCCGCCATCACCAAGGTGCTGGCAATGGAGGGTTCTGCCCAGTATACAGCATATGACAGCATTGACAAGGCACCTGAGGAGAAGGCCCGTGGTATCACGATCAACACTGCGCACGTCGAGTACCAGACCAAGGCTCGCCACTACGCGCACGTCGACTGCCCCGGCCATGCCGACTACATCAAGAACATGATCACCGGCGCGGCCCAGATGGACGGCGCGATCCTGGTTGTCTCGGCCGCTGACGGCCCGATGCCCCAGACTCGTGAACACATCCTGCTGGCCCGTCAGGTCGGCGTTCCGTCGATCGTCGTCTTCCTGAACAAATGCGACATGGCGGATCCGGAGCTAATCGAACTGACTGAGATGGAAGTTCGCGACCTGCTCAACACCTACGAGTTCCCCGGCGACGACACCCCGGTCATCAAGGGTTCCGCCCTCGATGTCCTCGAGTGCACCAGCACCGACCCGAGCGATCCGAAATACGCCTGCATCCATGAGCTGATGGATGCCGTCGACGCCTTCATCCCGACGCCGGCCCGTCCGATCGACCAGCCGTTCGCGATGGCGGTTGAGGACGTGTTCACGATCACCGGCCGCGGCACCGTCGCCACCGGCCGTGTCGAGCGCGGTATCGTCAAAGTCGGCGACCCTGTCGAGATCGTCGGTCTGCAGGACAAGCCCCGCGCGACCGTCGTCACAGGCGTCGAGATGTTCCGCAAGCTGCTTGACCAGGCACAGGCCGGCGACAATGTCGGTGTCCTGCTGCGCGGCATCCAGCGCAAGGAAGTCGAGCGCGGCCAGCTGATCGCCAAGCCCGGCTCGATCAAGCCCCACACCCACTTCACCGGCCAGGTGTACGTTCTGACCCAGGCTGAAGGCGGCCGTCACAAGCCCTTCTTCACCGGCTACCGCCCCCAGTTCTACTTCCGCACAACGGACGTGACGGGCGTTGCCGAGCTGCCGGAAGGCGTCGAGATGTGCATGCCGGGTGACCATGTTACGATCACCGTCAAGCTGATCACCCCGATTGCCATGGAAGTCGGCCTGAAGTTCGCTATCCGCGAAGGCGGCAAGACCGTCGGTTCCGGCACCATTTCCACGATCATCGAATAAGCGTTTACCGCTGTCACCACGAGGAGGTGTCTCAATCGAGGCGCCTCTTCTTTTTCGTTGTAGGCTTTAGCCTGTTGAGCGCCAACGAGCGCGAAACAAAAAACCACCTGCTATGCAGGTGGAAGACAAGAAAAGAGCTTTAGCTTGAAGAAGCAAACCTCCTTGGTACAATAAGTGAGCTACCACGCGCACCCAAAGACAAGGAGGTTTGACCCAAGAATGGATGAACAGAGTTTAGCACACACCATGTGGGAATGTAAGTACCACATCGTATTCGCACCGAAGTATCGGCGGAGGGTGATCTATGGGAAATTAAAAAGAGATATCAGCCAGATACTCGTCGAGCTATGCAAACGAAAAGGCGTGCAGATCATCGAAGCAGAGGCATGTCCGGATCATATCCATATGCTCGTGACGATACCGCCGAAGTACAGTGTGGCGCAAATCATGGGTTATCTCAAAGGAAAAAGCAGCCTGATCATCTTCGATCGACATGCGAATTTAAAATATAAGTATGGCAACCGTCATTTCTGGAGTAGAGGCTACTATGTGAGTACGATCGGGAAGAACGAGAAGAAGATCCGCGAGTATATCGCAAATCAGCTCAAGGAAGATTATCTCGAGGATCAGATGAGTATCAAAGAGTATGTCGACCCGTTCACGGGAGAGCGGGTCGAAGGAAGCAAAAAATAGACTGCTTTAGCAGTAGCTGAGGTAATGGGTGCGCGTGGTAGAAATTCGCGTGGACGAAGGTCCAGCCGGTAAAAGCCCCTTATAGGGGCGGACCAAACTGCCGGCTGAGCCGGCAGTTA
>Ga0172382_10000876_pt1 | contig 55922 bp, 61 predicted proteins | sample Leawel138RmetaG_FD_122245 | JGI IMG/M metagenome (GOLD analysis project Ga0172382, IMG submission 122245) | Leachate microbial communities from a municipal landfill in Southern Ontario, Canada - Leachate well 138R metaG | ecosystem: Engineered > Solid waste > Landfill > Unclassified | place...
GAGGATGCGATTTCGGCCGCCGGTCTTTCACAAAAATCCCGCAGACTGTCCAAAACCTGCGGCAGTCTCGATTTTTTTGAGAGTACGACCGATCTAAGGTCGAAATTCAAACTGAAACGCTTCAGGCAGCTCGAGCAATCACGGCGCGCAGGCCTCCGGCGTCCCGGTTCTGAAGCTGGAGCCGCCAGCCGCTTCGCCCGAGCGCGAGCTCGACGATGGCGAGCCCCAACCCGCTGCCGACGGGCGCCTTGTTGCGGCCGCGGAAGAAGCGCTCCGTCACCCTCGGCAGCTCTTCCTCCGGTATGCCCGGCCCGTTATCCTCGATGATAACCTGTCCGGCCTCGGATTCGCCGGCGACGCGGCATCGCACGACACCGCCCGGCGGCGAGTGGTTCACCGCGTTCTCCATCAGGTTCCGGGCGGCCAGCGTGAACAGTTCCGGCTCGATCTGAAGCTCCACCGCCTCCAGTTCGGGCGCGACCTCCACCGACACCTGCCGAACCGGGTCGGCGAGTTCGGCCGCCAGCGACCGCAGGACGGGCGCCGGATGGACGACCCCGCGCTTCTCGGGCCGGTCGAGCGCCTCGATCGCCGACATGTCGAGCAACTGCCGGACCAGCCGTCCCGTGCGGTCGACGCCGACGACGATCTGGCGCAACGCCTGATCGCGGATCGCGCGATCGTCGCTGGCCAGCGCCACCTGCGCCTGCGTCTTGAGGCCGGCCAGCGGCGTGCGCAGCTCGTGCGCCGCGAAGGCGGTGAAGTTTCGCTCGCGCTCGCGCAGGCCGGCGACGCGCGCGAACAGCCCGTTCAGCGATTGCAGCACCGGCACGATCTCCCTTGCCGTCCCGGCCTCCCCGATCGGGCTCAGATCGGAGGCAGGGCGCGCTTCGAGATCGCCGGCGATCTTTCTCAGCGGCTCGAGCCCGCGCCGCACGCTGAGCCAGATCAGCAGGGCGAGGACGGGCAGGATGAGCAGGGCCGGCAGGAGAAGGCCACGGATGACGTCGTTCACCAGATGGTCGCGCATGCCGAGATTGTCGCCGACGAGGACGCGGACGCCGAGGTCGGGATTGGTGATGGCATAGACACGCCAGCGCTCGCCGTCGATGACGGTCTCGGAAATTCCGTCCTCCTGCTCCGACAGCTTCTGATCGGGCGCGGCGTCCGAGCGGCTGAGAAGGGTGCCTTGCAGGGACCATATCTGGCAGGAGAGCTGGCGGTCATAGGCATCGTGCACACGCGCCGGCACCTCGGCGGTCATGCGCCGATCGGGATCGGCGTCGATCTCCTGCCGGGAGACCAGCGAGGCGACCATCCGGCCGGCCTCCATCAGCCGGGCGTCGAGGACGCGTTCGACCTCGGCGCGCGTGGACAGGAAAATCCAGACCACGGCCGACAGCCAGACGAGGCTCGTGGTCAGGACGAGGATGAGGAACAGGCGTTTCGAGATCGAAGGCATCACGCTTCCTCCCCAAGGCGATAGCCGATCCCGCGAACGGTGCGGATCATCCCTGCCCCGAGTTTATTGCGGAGATTGTGGATGTGGACCTCGACCGCGTTGCTCTCCACCTCCTCCTGCCAGCCATAGAGCTTCTCCGCGATCCGGCTCCGCGAGAGAAGCTGCCCGGGATGAATCATCAGGGCATGGAGGATCGCGTATTCCCGCCGTGAAAGCCGCACCGATTCTCCGTTCAGCTCCACATCCTGCGTCGCGGGATCGAGGCGAAGCCCGCGCCATTCGAGCAGCGCCTGCGGCCGGCCGGAGGCGCGGCGCACCAGCGCCCGCAACCGCGCAGCCACCTCGTCGAGATCGAACGGCTTGCCGAGATAGTCGTCGGCGCCGGCATCCAGCCCGGCGATGCGATCGGCAACCTGATCGCGAGCCGTCAGGAGCAATACGGGCGTCGCGTCGCGCCGCTCGCGCAGGGCCTTGAGCACGTCGAGGCCGGAGCCGTCGGGCAGCATCAGGTCGAGCACCAGCGCGTCGAACTCATGGTTCCTGAGCACGGCGTCGGCTTCCTCGCAGCTCTCGACGGCATCGGCGTTGAAGCCGCCGATCCCGAGCCCCACCTTCAGGCCGTCGCGCAGGACCGCATCGTCCTCGACAATAAGCACACGCATGGTCATCACCCGCAGTTTCGCAGCCGACATTCTGGACGAGGCTTAAGGCAGCCTTAAGAATCCCGACGAATGCGCACCCCGGCTCAGCGGCGCAAGCAGGGCGGCGTCGCCGTTCCAGCGGCGGATCCGTCGGCCGCCTTATCGCAGCGGGCGAAGGACGGGCAGTTCGTGCCGGCGGCGGGCGTCGAAGATCAGCGAGGTTTCGATGCGCGTGACGCCCGGGCGGTTGGTGAACCGGTCGAAGGCGAGATCCTTGAGGTGGCCCGTATCCCTGACCACGACATGGACGACCAGATCGTAACGCCCGCTGACCAGAAAGGCCGCGCGCACCTCGGGCACGTCGACGATGTCGTCCATGAACCGGTCGACCATGCCGCGCTCGTGCTTCGCCAGCTCGATCATGAACAGCGCCTCCAGCCCGACGCCGAGCGCCTTGGGATCGACCTCGACATGGGTTCCGAGCAGCACGCCGCTTTCGCGCAGCCGCCGGATACGCTCATGCGTGGTCGACGGGGCCAGGCCGATCTCGGCGGCGATCTCCTTGACCGAGAGCCGGGCATTGTTCTGCAAAAGCCGCAGAATGCCGATGTCAATTCGGTCAAGGTCCGCGCTCGGGTCGGCTTGCCGGAAACCATTCGTTCGATCATCGTTCATGACGATGATAATACTGGAATTATCCCGATGAGCCAGATGAAAGACGGATGATGACCATACGCAACGCGCCCGAGGGCTTCGCGACCCGCGCCATCCATTTCGGCTACGATCCGCTCGACTATCACGGCGCGCTCAACCCGCCGGTATTCCTGACCTCGACCTATGCCTTCGACCGCACCGATACCGGCTCGAACCGCTTCACCGGCGAGGAACAGGGCTATATCTACGGCCGCGTCGGCAACCCCACGACGAGCATTCTGGAAGCACGGCTCGCCGTCCTCGAGGAAGGGGAAGCGGCACTCGCCACCTCGTCCGGCATGGGCGCGATCACCTCGGTGATGTGGTCGCTGCTCAAGGCCGGCGACGAGGTGCTGGCCGACAAGACGCTCTATGGCTGCACCTTTTCCCTGCTGCACCATCATCTGACGCGCTTCGGCGTCACCACGCATTTCGTCGACATGACCGACCCGGCCAACGTCGCCGGGGCCATCGGCCCGAAGACGCGGCTCGTCGTCACCGAAACGCCGTCGAACCCCAACATGCGCGTGGTGGACATCGCGGCGATCGCCGAGATCACTCGCCGCCACGACGCGCTGTTCATCGTCGACAACACCTATTGCACGCCCTATCTGCAACGGCCGCTGACGCTGGGCGCCGACATCGTCGTCCACTCGGCGACCAAATATCTCGGCGGCCACGGCGATCTGCTGGCCGGCGCGGTGGTGTCGCGCAAGGAGCTGGTCGATCAGTTCCGCTTCGTCGGCATCAAGGAGATGAACGGAGCGTGCATCTCCGCCTTCGACGCCTTCCTCATCCTGCGCGGCCTGAAGACCCTGACGCTGCGCATGGACCGCCATTGCGCGACCGCGCTCAAGCTCGCCCACGATTTGCAGGCGCACCCGCTGGTCGGGCAGGTCTTCTATCCCGGCCTTGAAGACAACCCGCAGCATGCCTTGGCCGCGCGGCAGATGAAGGCCTTCGGCGGCATGATCGCCATGGAGCTGAAGGGCGGGCTCGCCGCCGGCAAGGCGTTCATGGATGCGGCGAGCCTCGTCACGCGCGCGGTGAGCCTCGGCGACGCCGAGACGCTGGTGCAGCACCCGGCCAGCATGACGCACTCGACCTATACGCCGGAGGAACGCGCCGCCCACGGCTTCACCGACGGGCTGATCCGGCTGTCGGTGGGGCTTGAGGACTATGACGACCTGCGCGGGGATATCCTGCAGGCGCTGGATCGCATCCCCCGATAGGCCCCGCGTTTCTACGCCGTGACCCGTCGCGCGATGTCGAGGAAACCGGAGAGATAGTCGGTCCCGAAGTCGGACCGGCGCAACCCGATATTGATGCTCTTGTGCAGGCCGGTCCCGCCGATGCGCGAGGTGGCGACGGGCACGCCGCTTGCGACCTCACGCACCAGCCAGTCCGGCAGCACGGCGACGCCACGTCCGGCGACGACGAATTGCAGCATCAGCTCGATGTTCTCGACGGCGATGCGGTTTTTCGGGCGGCAGGCGGCGGGAATCAGGAAGCGCGTATAAATGTCCAGCCTCTCGACCGTGACGGGAACGGTGAGCAGGTCCTCGCCGAGGAGGTCGGCCGGCTCGATGTGATCTCTGCCGGCGAGGGGGTGACTTTGGCCGACGACCAGCCTGAGTTCGTAATCGAACACCGGCTGGAATTGCAGGTCGGGCAGGTTCACCGGGTCCGGGGTGACGAGAACGTCGATCTCGCGGGCCTGCAACGCGGCGACACCGTCGAAGCTGAAGGCCGAGCGCAGCTCGATGTCCACGTCGGGCCACTCGATCAGGAAGGGCCTCGTCACCCGCATCAGCCATTGCTCGCAAGGATGGCATTCCATGCCGATGCGCATCGCGCCTTTTCGGCCGCGCGAGATATCGGCGAGCACGCGCTCGGCATGGTCGAATTCCGGCACCATGCGTTCGGCGAGGCCGAGAAGGTATTCGCCGGCCTGCGTCAGCTCGAGGCTGCGGCCCTTCTTGCGCCAGACGCGAACCTTGTGGCGCGCCTCCAGCTTGGCGATGGCGTGGCTGATCGCCGACTGGCTGAGGTTCAGGCGATCGGCGGCGGCGGTGACGCTGCCGGCGCGGCTGACCTCGCGGACGATGGCAAGATGCTGGCGATCGAGCATTATGCAATTCCTGCATTAATCTGTGAATTATTGCCATTTTTGTTCATGATGCGCTTCTGGTACGGACAGGTCAACGCATGCCATCCATGAGGCCCGATATGACTGCCGCCGCATCCGCTTCCCGCTTCGACGAGGTGATCGACCGCCGCGCGTCCAACTCGATGAAGTGGGGCGGCGCGCGAGCGATGCTGGCCGCGGAAGAGGCGGCGGCCGATCCGCTGCCGATGTGGGTGGCCGACATGGATTTCCGCGCGCCGCAGCCGGTGATCGACGCGCTGGTCGAAGCCGCGCGGGAGGGCGTGTTCGGCTATCCGGGCGGGGCGACGGAAAGCTATGTCGCGGCCGTGACCGGCTGGCAGCGCAGACGGTTCGGCTGGGAGGTCGCGCCGGAATGGGTGGTGCAGACCTCCGGCATCATCACCGCGATCAAGACCATCGTGCAGGCGTTCTCCGCGCCGGGCGACGGCGTGCTGATCCAGCCGCCGGTCTACGCGCATTTCCGCGACGACGTGCTGCTGAACGGCCGTTTCCCCGTCGATGCGCCGCTCATGCGCACGGAGGACGGCTATCGCTACGACGAGAAGGTCTTCGAGGCGGCGATCCGCCCGAACACGAAGATCTTCATCCTGAGCAACCCGCACAACCCGACGGGCAATGTCTGGAGCGAGGCGGAGCTGCGCAGCATGGGCGAGATCTGCGCCCGCCACGGCGTTCTCGTCGTCGCGGATGAAATCCATCAGGACCTGATCGTGAACCCGGTGCTGAAGCATGTGCCCTTCGCCAGCCTCGGCGAGGATTTCGCGCGAAACAGCATCACCTGCACCGCGCCGTCCAAGACCTTCAACCTGCCGGGCCTGCAAAGCGCGAATCTGTTCATCCCCGACCGGCGGCTGCGCGCGGAATTCCAGCGCCAGTACGACCGCAACATGTTCCCGCTGGTCAACGTGATGGGCATGGTCGCGGCCGAGGCCGCCTATACGCATGGCGAGCCGTGGCTGGAGGAACTGCTGGCCTATATCCGTGCCAACCACGCGCATTTTTCGCGCGCAGTCAACGGGTTGAACGGCGGCTTGCGCGTGCTGCCGGCCGACGCGCTCTATCTGGCATGGATGGATTGCCGCGATCTCGGCATGGATGCCGAGGCGCTGAACAGGTTCATGCTGACCAAAGCTCGGCTGTGGTTCGACAAGGGGCAGAAATTCGGCGCGGAGGGACATGGCTACATGCGCGTCAATCTCGGCTGCCCGCGCGCCACCGTGGACGAGGCGATCGCGCGGCTGAGCCGCGCGGTTGCGGAATTCCGCTCGGACAAGGAGCGCGCGGCATGACGGCAACCTATCGCGCGATACAGGTAACGGAACCGGGCCGGCTCGAACTCGTCGAGCGGCCCCTCCCCCGGCCTGGCGCGGGCCACGTCCTGATTTCGGTCGAAGCCTGCGGCATCTGCGGCGCCGACGCCGGCGACATCGAGAATGCCGACCCCGCGCTGCAACCGCCCCGCATTCCCGGCCACGAGGTCGTCGGCCGCATTGCGGCCATCGGGCCGAACGTGCCGGCGATGTGGCGCATCGGCCAGCGCGTCGGCGTCGGCCGCAAGGGCGGCCATTGCCTCGAATGCCGGCAATGCCGCGCCGGGCGCTTCCACCTCTGCCTCAACCAGCCGACCGTCGGGGTGAGTTGCGACGGCGGTTATGCCGAGATGATGGTCGCCCGCGCCACGGGATTGGTTTCCATTCCCGACGAACTCTCCTCTGAGGAGGCCGCGCCGATCCTCTGCGCCGGCATCGCCACCTTCAACGCGCTGAAGAAATGCGGCGCCGAGGCCGGCGACACCGTCGCAATCTTCGGCATCGGCGGGCTCGGCCACATGGCCCTGCAATATGCGCGCAGGATGGGTTTTCGCGTAATCGCCATTGGCCGTGGGCAAGACATCGCCGCCGATGCACTCGCCCTCGGCGCGCACCGCTACATCGACACCGAACGGGAGGATGGAGCGGAAGCCCTGAAGGCGCTCGGCGGCGCGAAGGCGATCCTGTCGACGCCGGTTCATGCCGCGCCGGTCGCCGCGCTCATGCCCGGTCTCGCGCCGGAGGGGCGCATGGTCCTTCTCGGCGTCGGCAAGGATCCCCTGCCGGTGGCGATGGGCCAGCTGATCGGCGGCGAGCGCGGCGTGATCGGCTCGATCACCGGCTCGCCCTACGAGAGCGAGCGCACGCTGGACTTCAGCGTCCTGACCGGCGTGCGGCCGAGGATCGAGACCATGAAGCTGGAGCGGGCGGCGGAGGCGTATCAGCGGATGCGGTCGGGCGACGTCAAGTTCAGGATGGTGCTGACCATGGGAGAAAGAGCCGATGCGCATCAATGACGACCTGACCAGACCCGTCATCGTCCATGCGGCGAAGCTCGACTGGGTGAAAAGCCCGGCGGCCGGCGTCGACCGGCGCATGCTCTATCGCGTCGGCGGCGAGGTGGCACGCGCCACCTCGGTCGTGCGCTATGCGCCGGGCAGCGCCTTCCCGCGCCACGTCCACAGCGGCGGCGAGGAAATCCTCGTGCTGGAAGGCACGTTTCAGGACGAACACGGCGACTATCCGGCCGGCAGCTACTTCCGCAACCCGCCGGGCACTTCGCACGAGCCGGCCGCGGCCGGCGGCTGCACGATCTTCGTGCGCCTGTGGCAGTTCCGCGAAGGGGACGAGACCCAGATCGTCCGTCAGCCCGGTGAGGGCGAAGCGGCGCCCTTGCGCGAGGGCGCGACCGCCGCGCGCACCCTGTTCGACGACGGCGCGGAGCGCGTCGCGATCGAGGACTGGCGCGGCGACGCCACGGTCACGGTCGGCAACGAGCGGGGGCTGGAGTTCATCCTGCTATCCGGCAGCGCGCGCGTGGACGGCGAGGAGCTGGCACCGCAGAGCTGGGGCCGGCTTCCCGCCGGGCAGGCGCTGACGGCGACGGTCGCGCCGGAAGGCGCGCGCATCTGGTTCAAGGACGCGCCGCTCCAGCATCCCGACATCCTGTCGATGCCGCAATGACGCTCGGGAACAGGACGTGATGGACGTTCAGGTCGCCGTCATCGGCGCGGGTCTGGCCGGGCTCAACGCCGCGCGCCTGCTTCATCGCGCCGGCATCGACTTCATGCTGTTCGAGGCGCGCGACCGGCCGGGCGGGCGCATCCTGACCGCCGGCGAGACGGGCGAGCCCGGCGAGCCCGCCGCGGACGGCTTCGACCTCGGCCCGTCATGGTTCTGGCCGGGCATGCAGCCGCCCATCGGCGATCTCGTCGCGGAACTCGGCCTTGCCTCGTTCGGCCAGCACAGCGAGGGCGACGTGGTGTTCGAGCGCATGTCGCGCGAGGCGCCGCACCGCTTTCCGGGCATGCGGCAGGAACCGCAGTCGATGCGGCTCGCCGGCGGCACCGGGGCCCTGATCCGCGCCATCATGCGCGACCTGCCGCAAGACCGGCTCCGCTTCGGGGCCCGCGCCGCCGGCATGCGGCTGATGGACGAGGGTATCGAGCTGTCGGTCGTGAGCGCGAACGGACAGTCCGAAACGGTGCGAGCGGGACAGGTCATCGCCGCGTTGCCGCCGCGCATCCTTGCCGCGACCATGCGGCTCGATCCCGCGCCGGAGCCGCAGATGCTTCAGCGCTGGCAGGACACGCCAACATGGATGGCGCCGCACGCCAAGGTCTTCGCCATCTACGACCGGCCCTTCTGGCGCGATGCGGGCCTCTCGGGCACGGCGCAGAGCATGGTCGGGCCGCTGGTCGAGATCCACGACGCGACGCTCGCCTCGGGCCGCGCGGCGCTGTTCGGTTTCGTCGGCATTGGCGCCGAGCAGCGTGAGACGCTCGGCGAGGCCGCGCTGGTCACGGCCTGCGTGCGGCAGCTCGCCCGCATCTTCGGGCCGCAAGCCGCGCACCCGCGCGCGACGCTCTACAAGGACTGGGCCGCCGACCCGCTGACCGCGACTCTCCAAGACCGGCTTTCGGCGGATCATCCGCACGGTTCGGCCGAGGGCTGGACATCGGGGACGTGGCGTGACCGGCTGACGCTCGCCGGCAGCGAAACCAGCCCACGCGAGGCGGGCTATCTGGCCGGCGCGGCGGAGGCGTCCCGGCTCGCAGCCGGGACAGTGGCGAAACGGCTGACGCCCACCCCCGTCACGTCGGCAATGCATGGCTGACGCCGTCGCCGCAGCCACGCGGTCGAACGCGAAGCGCATGGAGCACTTCGATCTCGGCCTCCTCGGCGTAGCCGAGCATTGCACGGCAAGCCGGATTGCACCACATGACATGGCTGGAGGCGCGTTTTGCAGGACAGTTTTTCCTGCAACGGCGCGCCGAGTGACGGCGGCCTCGCGGCCCGCGAGGAAGGCGTCCGCACCGCGAGCGGCTGCATTACGGAGCACGCCATGGCCAAGACCGGGAAATGGTCGGCCCAGGTCACCGAACATAGCCACGCGCTCGACCTGGAGCCGCATATATTCGAGAAGGACGATCCGAAGGAGATCGCGGCGTCGTTGAAGCGATCGGCCGACAGAAGCGGGAACCGCAAGTCGGAACCGTTCCGCTCCGCCATGTCGATGCTGACCTTCTACATCAATCGCGCCGGCAAGAACCTTCCCGCCGACCGGAGGAAGGTTCTGGAGGACGCCAAGGACGAACTCCGCAAGGCATACGGGCGGGAAGCCGAGGACTGACGGCAGGCCGATCAGCGGCGGGCCCGCGCCCTATCCGCCGGTTTCGGAGTTCGGCGCGCCGACGGGCTTCGATTCCGGCGAGCCCTTGTGCCGCAGGAAGATCGACAGGACGACCAGCACCGCGGTCGACATGAATTCCGACTGCCAGTTCTGGAAGGATTCGAACCAGAGCCGCGCATCGAGGAGATAGGCGGCGAGGGTCTGGGTTTCGCCGCCGTGCCGGAGCGCCTCCTCGTTCGCGGCGGCGAGGCTTGCCCACCAGTGCAGGGCAAACGAGACGATGAACAGAAAGGCCAGCGCCAGGCCCAACGAATAGGCGTAAAGCCAGGACAGGACCGGATGACGCCTGCGCCTGGTCGGCGGCAGCTCGTCGCCCGGCCGGCCGGGGTCGTCGGGATCGCGCGACTCGGCCGAGCCGCGCTGGAACAGCATCGCCGTCAGCATCACATAGGCCGACATCTGCAGGAACTCGCTCTCCCAGTTCTCGAACAGGGCCGAGAGGAAGTTCCCGCTCGTCATGTAGGCGACGAGCCCGACCGCCTCCGCGCCGTGCTCCCGAAGCTCCTGATTGTAGGCCGTATGGCCGGACCACATCATGCCCAGCGCGCTGAACAGGAACATCGCGGCAAGCGCGACCGTCAGTCCGTTGTCGCGGAAGAAGGTCTTCATGGTCCTCTCTCCATCGGCGGCGGTCGCCGGGAAGGGAGCCGCGCTTCACCTGTCTCCAACAATGCGGGGAATGCCCGACGGTTCCTTGACCGGGCTTCGGGGGCGCGGCCGCGTCGGGGTGCCGCCGCCGACCGATCCTTCCACCCCGGGAGCCTGTTGACGCCGGCCTCGCAACCAAGGCACAGAGCGTTGAAACCGGGAGCGGAAGACGATGACGGCATCGAAAGGCGCTGGCGAGGTGTTCGTCGCCTTTCTCAAACTGGGCCTGACGTCCTTCGGCGGCCCGGTGGCCCATCTCGGATATTTCCGGGACGAGCTGGTGGTGCGGCGGCGCTGGCTGGACGACCACGCCTATGCCGATCTGGTCGCGCTCTGCCAGTTCCTGCCCGGGCCCGCATCAAGCCAGGTCGGCTTTGCGCTGGGCATGATGAGGGCCGGATGGCCGGGCGCATTGGCTGCTTTCATCGCCTTCACCCTACCGTCGGCGCTGATCCTGCTGGCATTCGCCTTGACCGCCGCGGCGATCACGGGAACGGCCGGCGGCGGCGCCCTGCACGGCCTCAAGATCGTCGCCGTCGCCATCGTGGCACAGGCGGTGTCGGGCATGGCGAGGAACCTGTGCCCGGACCGCGAGCGCGCCGCCATCGCCGTCCTCGCCGTCGCGATGCTGGCCTTCATGCCCGGGGCCCTGGGCATGGTCGGGGCCATCGTTGCCGGCGCGGCGATCGGGCTTGCGCTTGGACGGGGCGCGGGCAAGCCCGCGGATCGTCATCTTGCCCTGCCCGTTTCACGAAGCGGGGCGGTCGGCGCCATCGTCGCCTTCTTCGCCTTGCTGGCCCTGCTGCCGCTGCTGGCGGGATGGTCGCAGGCGCTTGCCGTATTCGACAGCTTCTATCGGGCGGGCGCTCTGGTCTTCGGCGGCGGCCACGTCGTGCTGCCGCTCCTCGACGCGGAGGTGGTTCAACGCGACTGGGTCACGCCTGACGTCTTCCTTGCCGGCTACGGCGCCGCCCAGGCGGTGCCGGGACCGCTTTTCACCTTCGCGGCCTATCTCGGCGCGGTGCTGGGGCCGGAACCCCATGGCGTCGTCGGCGCCGGCCTTGCCCTTCTGGCGATCTTCCTGCCCGGCTTCCTGCTGCTTATCGGCGTCCTGCCGTTCTGGGATCGTTTTCGAACGATGGCGGCGGCGCAATCGCTCATGCAGGGAGCCAATGCCGCCGTCGTCGGCATCCTCGCCGCCGCGCTCTATTCGCCGGTGTTCGTCACCGCCATCGCCGACCTGCGCGACTTCGCACTGGCGCTCGCCGGTTTCGTGGCGCTGACGGCGTGGAGGGTCGCGCCGTGGATCGTCGTCGCACTGTCCGCCCTGGCCGGAGCGGCGCTGGCCGTGATCGGATAGGATAGGCGGCGACCGGCTACGTCCGTCCGGCCGCGCGGTGGAGCAGCCAGGTCGGCAGGAGCGCGATCAGGAAGATGAGGGTCACGACGAGGAAGCCGTCGTGGAACGCGAGCGTGTTCGCCTGGATGGCGACGACCTGCCCGAGGAACTGGAGCGCGGCGGGAAGCTGCTGGAAGTCGGGCAGGCCGGCCGCCTTGACCATGCCCGCGACCCGCGCGAGCAGGTCCATGGTCGCCGGGTTGTCGCTGGTCTGCGTCGCCGCCAGCGCGTCGGCGTGGAGCGTGGTGCGCCGTTCGAGGAAGACGGCCAGAAGGTTGACGCCGAAGGCGCCGCCGAGCTGGCGGATGAAGTTCATCGCGCCCGAGCCCTGCGCGATCAGCTCGCGCGGCAGCACCTTCAGCGAGCCGGCCGTCAGCGAGGGGAAGACGAGGCCGAGGCCGATGCGGGAGATGACCGTCCACCACGCCAATGTCCAGAAGGTGGTGTCGATGCTGACGGAAGCGGTCAGCCACGACGACCAGGCGAAGATGAACATGCCGGCGCCGATGAGATAGCCCGCCGGCACCCGGTCCGAGAGCCGCCCCGCCAGCGGGAAGATCAGCACGAGGATCAGGCCCGACGGCATCAGCAGCAGCCCGGCCTGCGTCGGCGTCATCCCCTGTATCGTCTGCACGAAGAGCGGCACCAGATAAGTCGAGCCGAACAGCCCCGCGCCCATGATGAAGGCGACCAGCGAGGCGGCCGAGAACGGCAGGTTGGCGAACAGCTTGAGGTCGAGCATGGGCCGGGCGGTGCGGATCTCCCACCAGACGAAGCCCGCGCCGGCGAGCGCGGCGATCAGGAACTGGACGAGGATGGGGTCGGATGTCCAGCCCTGTCGCTGGGCGTTTGTCAGCGCGTTGAGCACGAAGCCTAAGAAGATGCACAGAAGCGCCATCCCGCCCCAGTCGAAGCCGGGGCGCGGGCCGGTCTCCATCCGCGTCGGCAGGAAGAGGTTGGACAGGACGATGCCGAGGATCGCGAACGGGATGCCGAGAAAGAAGACGTAGTGCCAGCTGAAGGTGTCGATCAGCAGGCCGCCGATCCACGGCCCCAGCGCCGGCGCCAGCACGACGCCGATGCCGAACACGCCCATCGCCGCGCCGCGCCGGTCGGGCGGAAAGACCTGGAACAGCAGGATCATGGCCAGCGGCTGGACGATGCCGGCGGCCGCGCCCTGGATGACGCGGGCGATGGTGAGCATGGTCTCGTTCGGCGCGACGCCGCCGAGGATCGAGCCCAGCATGAACAGGACCAGCGAGCCGATCATGGCCGCGCGCTGGCCGAATGCCTTGTCGGCCCAGTCGGTCAGGAGCATGGTGGCGGTCATCGCGGCGAGAAAGCCGGTCGAGATCCACTGCGCCTGCACCTGGCTGATGCCGAACGCGCCCATCACGTCGGGAATGGCGACGTTGACGATGGTGGTGGAGAGCACGACCGCGATGGTCGAGATCATCACCGTCCCGGTCGCGAGCCAGCGATAGGCCGGCCCGTAGCGGGCGAACAGCGCGTCAATCGACGACATCGACGCTGACTTCCACCATCATGCCCGGCCGGAGCAGCCCGTCCCTCTGCTCGATGGCGATGCGGATCGGCAGACGCTGGGTGATCTTGGTGAAGTTGCCGCTGGGGTTGGGGCTGGGCAGCAGCGCGAACTGGCTCGTCGCCGCCTCGCCCAGCCGCGCGACCTCGCCCTGGAACGCGACGGAAGGGTAGGCATCGACGGTGACGGCGGCCGGCGCGCCGAGCTTCACCCGGGCGAAATCCGTCTCCTTCACATTGGCGTCGACCCAGACCACGGCCGGGTCGTGATAGATCAGCAGCCGCGTTCCCGGCGACACGTACTCGCCGGCGTCGATGAAGGTGGCGTCGACGACCCCGTCGAAGCCGGCGCGCACCTCGCGGCGCGCGAGATCGACGCGCTTCTGGTCGCGCTGCGCGGCAAGCGCGTCCTTCTGCGCCTCGAGCGTCGCGATCTGGCGCTCGAGCACGGCGATCTGCGCCGCTTCCGCCTGCGCGACCTCGACATTGGCCTTCGCCGTGTCGATGCCGGCCGCGGCGACGCGCTCCTGCTCCAGCGCCGTCGTCAGCGCGGCCTGCGCCTCCTCGCGCGCCTGCTCGGAGGTGACGTTGCTCTCGGCCAGCCGGCTGATGCGCTCGAAGCGGCTGCAGGCATTGGTGAGCGTCGCCTCGCTGGCGCGATGCGCGGCTTCCGCCGCCGCGACCTGGGTGCGGCCGGCGGCGAGCTTCGCCTCGACCTGCGTGCGGATCATCTCCTGCTGGGCGCGAAGCTGGTCCTGCTGGGAGGCGACGCCCGCGATCTGCGCATCGAGCGCCGTCAGTTCGAGCGACACCTGTTCGGCATCGATGGTCGCAAGCACCTGCCCCTTGGCGACGCGGTCGCCGACGATCACCGGCACCGAGGTGACGCGGCCGCTGACCTCGCTGCTGACCGTGACCAGATTGGCCGCGACGCGGGCGTCGTCGATGGCCACATGGGTCCAGCGCGCGGCAAGCCAGGGCCATGCCACGAGAACGGCCGCGACGAGGGCCGCGAGCGAGATCAGGACGGGAAGGCTGCCCTTCCCGCGGCGTCTTCCCGCTTCAGGGCGCGGCGGCGGGGTCTCCTCCCGCCGCTCCTCGATTTCGCTGTCCTTTACGAGCTCGACCACCTTGTCCACTCACACGCTCTCCAGCCGGTCCCCGATGTCCTTGAGGACTTTCCACGCCGTTCGAAGCTCCTCGTCGGCCAGATTCGCCAGCAGCTCCCTGCGCAGCGCGGCGGCGATGCTCGCTATCTCCGCGAGAACGGGGCGCGCCGCGTCGGCGAGGTGGACGCGCTTGACGCGGCGGTCCTCCCCGGAGGCATGGCGCTCGACCAGCCCCTGCTGCTCGAGCCGGTCGAGCACGCGCACGAGGGTCGGCCCCTCGACGCCGAGCAGCTCGGCGAGGTCGCGCTGCGAGATCGGCCCGGTGCGGGACAGATGCAGAAGCACCAGCCAGCGCGCCTGCGTCAGCCCGGTTTCCTTCAGCCGCTCGTCGAGGCGCTTGCGCCACTGCCTATGCACGCGCCCGAGCTCGATCGCGAGTTGCTCGCCGACATCCATACGGATAGCTTCCTATCGAATAGGTTGCTATCTGTAGCTCGGGTCTTTCGCCTTGGCAACGAGGTTGCTAGAGTTCGTCCATGTATCGGAAAATCCTGCTTGCCTATGACGGCTCGGTCGAGGGGCGGCGCGCCCTGCGCGAGGGCGCGATGCTCGCCCGGCTTTGCGGCGCCGAGGTGGTGCTGCTCGCGGTGGTGAACCTCTCCGCCGGCATCATGATGGCCGAGGGCGCGGCGCCGGGCGCCATCGAGCACCAGCGCGAAGCCTATGCGCAGATCCTCGCCGAGGGCGTGGAGCGCCTGAGGGCGCTCGGCTTCGCGCCGGAGTCGCGGCTGGAATTCGGCAGTCCGGCCCGCGAGATCACCGCCACGGCGAAGCGATGCGGCGCCGATCTCGTCGTCGTCGGCCACCGCCGCCAGAGTTCCTTCGCCCGCTGGTGGGGCGATTCGGTCGGGTCGAGCCTGCTCGAAGACCTCTCATGCAGCCTGCTGATCGCCCAGAACGAGGCGGAGCCGGCCGAAGGCTGACCGCTACAGGGAGCGGCCGCGGGGATCAGGCCGTGTTGTTGGCGCTGTCGCCGCCGGTCACGTCATAGGCCGCGCCCGAGACCATGCCGGCCTCGTCGCTGGCTAGGAAGACGACCGCCGGGGCGATGGCTTCGGGCGGCAGCCATGGCACGCCGAGCGGCGACCTGGCGGCGAGTTTTTGCTTCGCCTCGGCTTCCAGTTTCTCCAGCGGCTCGGAATTGGACAGGTCGTCGATCGCCTGCGCGTAACGTTGTCTGTGGCGCGTCAGCGGGGTGTCGATCAGGCCGGGGATGACGGCGTTGACCGTGATGCCGTATTGCCCGAGTTCCAGCGCCGCCGATTTCATCAGGCCGATGATGCCCCATTTCGAGGCCGAATAGGCCGCGCCGTATTTGGTGCCATGCTGCCCTTGCGTCGACGAGGTGACGATGATGCGCCCGCCGCCATTGCTGACCAGATGGGGCGCCACCGCGCGGATCGCGTTGCAGGTGCCGTTGAGATTGACGTCGATCTGGTCGTGCCAGTCGGCGTCCTCCATCTCCAGGATCGGCCTGAACGCCTGGATGCCGGCATTGGCGAAGAGGATGTCGATCCTGCCGAAGGTCTCGACCGTCCAGGCGGCCGCTTCGCGCAGGGCGGCGATGTCGCGCTGGTCGAGCCGGCGCGCGCGCCAGCGGCCGCCGGCGGCCTCGACGAGCCGTCCCGTCTCATCGAGATCGGCGGGCGTGGCCGGCTCCACCTCGAGCGTCTTGCTGACCGGCCCGGCGATGTCGATGCCGACCACTGCCGCGCCCTCGCGCGCGAATGCGATCGCGGTTGCCCGGCCGATGCCGCGCGCGGCTCCGGTGACGATGGCAACCTTGCCGTCCAGTCGCTTCGAAGACATCCGTTGTTCCTTCCAGATTGGTTCCTACGGCAGCGTATAGGCGATGACGTAGTCGCCCGCCCTGGTGCCGACCGAGCCGTGGCCGCCGGCGACGATGAGGACGAACTGCCTGCCGTCCTGCGCGGTGTAGGTCATGGGCGTCGCCTGGCCGCCGGCGGGAAGCCGGGCCTGCCAGAGCTGGCGGCCGGTCGAGACGTCGTAGGCCCGCAGGTAGTCGTCGACGGCCGCGGCGAGGAAGGCCACGCCGCCGCGCGTGATCATCGGGCCGCCGATGCCGGGCACGCCGAGCTTGAAGGGCAGCGGCAGGGGCGTCATGTCGTAGACGGTGCCGTTCCTGTGCCGGTAGGCGATCTCCCCGGTGCGCAGGTCCACGCCGGCGACATAGCCCCATGGCGGAGCCTGGCACGGGATGCCGAGCGGGCCGAGGAACGGCCCCATATAGACGCCGTAGGGTGCGCCGTCGTTGCGGTTCAGCCCCTGCTCGCTCGCTTTCTCGTCCTCGCCCCTCGGCGGAATCTCGTCGCGCGGCACGAGGCGCGCGGTGAAGGCGAGATAGGTCGGCATGCCGAACATCACCTGCCGCTCCGGGTCCACCGCGACGCTGCCCCAGTTGAAGGTGCCGAAATTGCCGGGGTAGACGATCGTGCCTTCGAGGGAGGGTGGCGTGTAGCGGCCCTCGTAGCGATGCCGGTGGAAGGCGATGCGGCAGGCGAGCTGGTCGAAGAGGGTGATGCCCCACATGTCGCTTTCCTGCAGCGCCGGCGGCTCGAAGCTGAGGCCGGAAACGGGCTGCGTCGGCGCAGTGAAGTCCTCCGGGATCGCGCCGCCGGGCGCAGGCACCTCGCGCACGGGAATGACCGGCTCGCCGGTTCGGCGGTCCAGCACGTAGATGTCGCCCTGCTTGGTCGGCCCGACCAGCGCCGGAACCGTGGCGCCGTCGGGGCGCGACAGGTCGATCAGCACCGGCTGGGCCGGCACGTCCATGTCCCACAGGTCGTGGTGAACGGTCTGGCGGACCCAGCGCACCTGCCCAGTCTCGATGTCGAGCGCGACGATGGACGAGGAGAACCGCTCGACATTCTCGCTGCGGCCCATGCCGAGCTGATCGGGAACCTGATTGCCGAGCGGGATGTAGACGAGGCCGAGATCCTCGTCATAGCTGAAGACGGACCAGCTGTTGGGCGAGTTGGTGGTGTAGTATTCGCCCGGCGCGATCGGCGCGGTCTCGTCGGGATTGCCGGAATCCCAGTTCCAGATCAATTGGCCGGTCCTGACGTCGAAGGCGCGGATGACACCCGATTGCGACTGCGTCGAATAGTTGTCGTTGACCGCGCCGCCGATGATGATCTTGCCGGCGACGATGACCGGCGGCGACGTCGAATAGTAGTAGCCGGCGGGGTCGTAGCGCATGCCGGCCCCGAGGTGCAGCGCGCCCCGGTCGGCGAAGTCCGTGCACACCTCCCCGGTTTCCGCATCGAGCGCGATCAGGCGCGCGTCCGAGGTCGGCAGGTAGACGCGGGCGGCGCAGGCGGTTTCGGGGCCGGAAGCGGGATCGGCCCAGTAGGTGACGCCGCGGCAGGTCTGGTGCTGGCGGTCGGGATTGAGGCCGGCATTGGGATCGAACTTCCATTTTTCCCGGCCGGTCGTGGCATCCAGCGCGATCGCCCAGTTGTGCGGCGTGCAGAGATAGAGGCTGTTCCCCACCTTGAGCGGCGTGACCTGATAGGTCGTCTCGCCCACATCCTCCGGCAACCTCACATCGCCCGTCCGGTACTGCCAGGCGACCTGAAGCCCCGACACGTTCTGGACGGTGATCTGGTCGAGCGGGGAAAAACGCTGCCCGAAAGGGGTGCGCCCGTACTGGTGCCACTCGCCGTCGGGAACGTCGCCGCCGAGCGGGGCGGACGCGACGCGTTCGGCAGGCAGGCTGCCGGCGACGTCGTGCGTGTCCACGGTCATGGCATAGCCGGCGGCGGCGATCGACAGAAGGACCGGAATACCGAGGGCGAAAGCGGCCGGTCGGCGCGAGGCGACCGGCTCGAGGCGCCCGCTCATCGCAAGCAGCCACAGGGCGATCAGGACGAGGACGCCGCCGCGCGGGCCGAGCTGCCACCAGTCGAAGCCGACTTCCCAAAGCGCCCAGCCCAGCGCGCCGAGCACGAGCGCACCATGGACCCACAACGCCATGGCGCTGCGCCGCTGGACGAGCACGGCGCTCGCGAGCAGCGCCAGCCCGGCGAGAAGATAGAACACGCTGCCGCCGAGGATCGTCAGCCACAGCCCTCCGGCGGCGAGCGCGATGCCGAACAGGGCGAGCACGATGGCAGTGACGGTGATGATCATGGCGAAGGTCCCGGCCGGTGCCGCCGGCCGCTCCGTTGCTGGTCCCAGCCGCCGCGCGGGGTCGATTGACGACCGTTAAACCGCAAGGCGAACCGAATGTTCCGCGGTCGTGGGCGGGGCCCGCGCCGCCTGCCTGCGAATGCGCACGTCACAGCACGTCCTCCCAGCGCCGCGAAAGGTGCATGGCGGCGTTGACCAGGCCGACCATGGAATAGGTCTGCGGGAAGTTGCCCCACAATTCGCCGCTGTCGACATGCAGCCCTTCCGACAGCAGGCCGAGATGGTTCCTGTGTTCGAGGACGTCGTTGAACACGGCAAGCGCGTCGTCGTGGCGGCCGACGCGGGCGAGCGCGTCGATCAGCCAGAAGGTGCAGGCGGTGAACGCCGTCTCCGGCTCGCCGAAATCGTCGGGCGCGCGATAGCGATAGAGGTGGTTGCCGAAGCGCAGGTGCTTCTCGCAGGCGGCGAGCGTCGACAGGAAGCGCGGATCGCGCGCGGCGATGATGCCGATCTCCGGCATCAGGAGCAGGCTGGCGTCGAGGTCGGCCCCCCCGAAGGTCGAGGTGAAGCTCTCCAGCCGCTCGTTCCACGCCAGTTCCAGCACGGACGCGCGGATCAGCTCGGCCTCGCCGCGCCAGTGGCCGGCGCGGTCGGTCAGGCCCACGCGCGCGGCGATCCGCGCCAGCCGGTCGCACGCCGCCCAGCACATCATCGCCGAATGGGTGTGGACGCCGTTGCGGGTGCGGAACTCCCAGAGGCCGGCGTCCGGCTGGTTCCAGCGGCGCACGGCCTGCATGCCCAGCGGCTCCAGCCGGCGGAACAGGCCTTCGTCGCCGGCCGCCGGCAGGCGCTCGTCGAAGAAATACTGGATGACCGCGAGGATCACCGAGCCGTAGCCGTCGTTCTGCACCTGCGTGTAGGCGGCGTTGCCGGCGCGGACCGGGCCATGGCCGCGATAGCCGGCGAGCGAGGCGACGGTCGCCTCGTCGATGTCGCGCTCGAGGCCGAGGCCGAACAGCGGTTGCAGATAGCCGTCTGGCGAGCCGGCGGCGACGTTGGAGACGTAGCCGAGATAATCCTCCATCGTCTTGGTTGCGCCCAGCAGGTTCAGCGCCTTGACGGTGAAATAGGAGTCGCGCAGCCACGAGAAGCGGTAGTCCCAGGTGCGGCCGCTCTCGCCATATTCGGGAATCGAGGTGGTCAGCGCCGCGACGATCCCGCCGGTCTCCTCATGCGAGCACAGTTTCAGCGTGATCGCGGAGCGGATGACGACATCCTGGAAATCGACCGGCACCGAAAGATAGCGCACCCATTCCTGCCAATAGGCGATGGTGTCGGCGAGAAACGCCCTCGCCACCGTCATCGGCGCGTCCTCCAGCCGCTCGTCGGCGCCGAGGATGAAGGCGTGGGGGCGGTCGGCGAGGAAGGTGGTGCCGCGCTCGACGAACTCGACCGGCGCGTCGGTGGTCAGCCGCAGCACCTGGTCGCCGAGGATGAAGCGCAGGTGGTTGGTGCCGCGCGTCGTCTCCGGCCGGTGCGCGCCGTAGCCGTGGCGCGGGCGAAGGCGCATGCTCACGCGCGGCGAACCTTCGAGCGGCTCGACGATGCGGATCAGCGTCAGCGGACGGAAGATGCGGCCCCGCGCCTTGAAGCGCGGCGCGAAGTCGATGATCCTGAGCCGGTTGCCGTTCTCGTCGGTCTGCACCGTCTCCAGCACCGCCGTGTTGCGCACGTAACGCTGCTGGCAGGCCGCGAGCCCCTCGACCCTGATCGACCAGTCGCCGTCGTCGGGGTCGAGACCGTCGAGCAGGCGGCAGAAGACGGGGTCGCCGTCCATGCGCGGCGCACACATCCACACGACCGTGCCCTGCCTGTCGATAAGAGCCGCCGCCGAGGCGTTGCCGATGACACCGAGATCGAGGGAGGGTGGCGAAATGTCTGGGTTCATGCCTTGAAGGGGGGCCGGAAGCGGGATTTCGGAACGTCGTTTCCCGACAACACGCGAGAGGCCGCGCGGGTTCCCTGACCCCCTTCAACCGCTTCCACGATCAGCCCGCCCGGCAGCTGCCGGGCGGGCTGTTGCGATTGTTCGTGCCGTCAGTGCTGGCCGCCCTTACGACCGGCTTCCGAGGCGCGCTCGCGATCCTGGGCGAAATTGCCGCTGCCGCCGCGCTGCTGACCGCCATCCTTGTTCCTGTCGTGGTCGGAGGCCGCCTGCCGCTGCTGCTTGCCATCGTTCTTGTGGCTTTGCTGACCGGCTTTCACATGCTGTTCGTGAGTACCACCTTGGTTGGGCATGTCGTTCTCCTGTCGTGTTTTCGCGGGGCGACCATCGCCTCGCGACCACCCGAACAGGAACCCTCGCAGCTTGTTCCTTTCGAAACATCTTGTGATGAGCTTTTTTCGCCGACAGGGACGCATGGGCCGTTCCGGCGCGGCCGTGAACCGGCCGGCGCGTCCGGGCCGCCAAGGGGCCGGCCGCTCAGGCATCGGCAAGCTTCTCGCGCAGCACGTCGCGGCGGCTGACGATGTCGCGGGCGCGTTCCTCGCGCTCGACGGCGGGCTCGCCGGGCTTGTCGCCCTTGCGCAGTTCGCGGGCCATCCACTCCAGTTCGTTGGGGTAGAAAATGCCTGAATGCGGGAGATTCAACTCGATCATGTCATTTCCCTTCAGGACATGCGGGCGGAGCACATCGGCTCCGCACCAACCAAACCAACAGGCCAAACCAACAGGACGAAACTCGGATACTCGCACCAACGGGCATGCCGGGCGGACGACGCCGCGCGGGGCCCGCTTCACGCTTTTGCCGACCATCCGGCCAACGGTTCGGCCGGCGGAGGGCGGAAGGGGAACTTTCATCCGTCGCGCCGGTTGGTTTCATGACCCCGGCGGCCGGACAGGCCGTTCATAAACGCCGGATGGAGCAAAATGATGACGGAAATGTTCTGGCTTTTCGCGACTGCGGGCGGCGCCGCGATTCTCGGCGTGGCCATCGCCTATGCGCTGCTGACGCGGCGGCGGCTGACCGCCGGCGAGCGACAGGCCCAGACGCGCAAGGTGGACCGCCTCTACAGCGAAAACGGGAAGTAGGCGCTCACGAGCGGGCGCCGAAGATCATCTCGCGCAGCCAGTGCGACAGGAGCTGGTCGTAGGCGCGCCGGCTCTCGCCGCTGGACAGCGCGTGATCGGCCCCCGCCATCACCCGGTAGGTGACCGAGCGGGCCGAGATCAGCGAGGCGATGTAGCTCGCTACGACCGGATGCGGCACGATCTCGTCATTCTCCGATTCCACGATCAGCACGTCGCCGGCGAAGCGCCGGCATTGCTGGATGGCGACATTGTCCTCGTAGGAGACGATGCGCCGGCGATAGGCGGCCAGTTCCTTGCGGTCCAGCTCGAATTTCGGCACCGACCAGTCCTCGTCGCGATAGAGCGCCGGCACCCGCAGCGCGAGCCAGCGCACGGGCCGCCGCGCCGTCGCCAGCACCGCGAGATAGGCGCCGTAACTGCTGCCGACCACCGCGATCGAGTCGGGATCGACGTGCTCCTGCCCCGCGAGCACGTCATAGGCGGCGCAGACGTCGTGCAGATTGTCCTCGCGGGTGACGCGGTGGAGATGCTCGGCGGTGTCGCCATGGCCGCGCATGTCGAAGGTGAGGCAAACGAAGCCGAGCTGCGCCAGTATCTTGGCTCGCTTCTTGTCGCGTTCCTGGCTGCCGGCCCATCCGTGGATGAACAGTACGCCGGGCACGCCGGTGCGCGGCTCCACGAGCTGGGCCGCGAGCCGGGAATCGGCGACCGGGATATGCAGCGCGCTAACCTTCAATCGTCTCGTCCACGCAGGCGTATTTCGTCAACGGCCCCATTTCGGGGTCGTCGCCGCGATAGTAGACCGTCGCGCCCTCGGGGACAAAGGGTGACGGGCCGTGGATCTCGACGCAACGGGCGCGCACGGCGCTGAGGCCCGGCCGGTCGGCGAAAGCCTCGAGGGCGGCGATCTCGGCCGGGGTGGCGCCGCCGACGCGCCAGGACTGCTCCAGAACGCCTATGCGCCTGTTGCCGTCAGGCCCGTTGCCGCAGGCGACGTCGTAATTGCGGCGGGACGCAATCAGCCCGGCGAGATGGCGGTCGGCCAGCCGGTCGAAGGCGACCGCGCGCTCGACAGCTTCGCGGCATTCGGCTGGCATCGAGCGGGCGAGCAGCGCGTCGAAGCCGCCCTGCACCACGAACAGGCTCGACCCGCCATAGGCCTGCCCGCCGCGATTGTCGGGCGTCAGCGACTGGGTGCCCCAATAGCTGATCGCCCGGCCCGGCAGCCGCACCTGGCCGACGCTGTAGGTGGTGACGTCCTCGAGGTCTTCCTCGACGACGACGATGTCGGCGAGCGCGCCGGCGACGCAGAGCGAGGCGATGCCGGCTTCGAGCGCGGCGGCGTCGCGGGCGACGATCTGGGCGCGGCCGCCATCGGCCCCGGCCGGTTTCAGCCGCACCGGCCCCGTCCGCAGCAGCGCGCGCCCGGCCGTCAGCGCGTCCGCCGCGCAAAAGGCGGTGACGCCGCGCAGCGTCAGCGGCAGCGCTTCCCCGGCCAGCAGATGGGGCCAGCCGGCCGGAGCCATCGCCTCGGCCGAAGCCAGCGGATGGACGATCGCCTTGGTCGCCATCCACGCCTCGTGGACCCAGCTTCCGAGCAGGTCGTGCTCGCCCCCGATGCCGTATCGCAGCGCGGCGAGCGGGCCGCAGAGCGGCGCGCGCGGAACGAGGTAGGACGAGGCTGCGCCGGTTCCGTCCTCGCACGGCCCGCCGAAGGGCAGGCCGAGCAGCGCCGCGACGCGTTCGGCCACCACGCGGTGGGTGGCGCCGCCATGGTCGGCGCCCTCCCCGCCATGGGTGAAAACCGCGCGCGGCTGCGGGTCCAGCACGGGCAGGTCCAGGGGCAGGGTCGGCTCGATCATCGTCTCGCTCCTCGACCGATGGCGAACGCGATGAACCCGCAGGCGGGAGGATGGTTCCGCTCCCCCTCGTGGAAAGAAGCGGGTTTCGCCCCGGCCGCCGCTGTGGCAGAAGCGGCGGCTGTCCAAACCTGTGACGACGCAATGATCGAAACAGCCTCCCTTGCCGGATTCTTCGACCGTGATGCGGTCGCCGTCGCGCGCGCGTTGATCGGGGCGGAACTGCTGGTCGACGGGGTCGGCGGCGTCATCGTCGAGACCGAGGCCTACACGCTGGACGACCCGGCCTCGCACAGCCATCGCGGGCCGACGCGTCGCAACGCGACGATGTTCGGCGCGCCGGGCTCGGCCTATGTCTATCTCTCCTACGGCATGCACTGGTGCCTGAACGCGGTGTGCAGTCCCGGCAGCGCGGTGCTGCTGCGCGCCGTCGAGCCGCTCGCCGGGCTCGACGCGATGCAGGCGCGGCGCGGACGCGCCGGCCCGCGCCAGCTCTGCGCCGGGCCGGGCCGGCTGACGCAGGCGCTCGGCATCGACGGCTCCCTCGACGGTGGGTCGTTCCTGCGCCCGCCCTTCGTGCTGCGGCCGGCCGGGACGCCGCCGGGCGAGATCGCCGTCGGCCCGCGCATCGGCATCACGAAGGCGGCGGAGCGCCCGTGGCGCTTCGGCCTCGCCGGCTCGCCCTTCCTCAGCAGGCCCTTCGCATCTCCATAGGTATGGAGCGCATGGACGCGGGGGGCGGCATCTCTTCGGGTATGTCGGGCGGCGGGGTTTCGGGCGGCGCGCCGGGCGGCGTCTCGCCGGGCGTGGGGCCGGGCGGCGGCTGCTCGGGCGCCGGCGCGGGCGGAGGAACTTCCTGCGGCCCCGGCGTCGGGGGCTGTTCCGGCGCGGGGCCGGGCGGGACGGTGCTCATGGCGATCTGCTCCCTTTCTTCTCGCGGAAAAAGCCCAACCGGCCGCCGTGACGAATGTTCCCGGCAGTGCGCCGGAACATAAAGGCCGCGATGCCGTTGTCCGCTCTCATCACCCTTATCGAGAAACGAGGCACGTCATGTCGGACCTGAGCAATGCGGACATCGAAGGCCGCCTGAATGCGCTGCGCGACGCGGTCGCGCTCCTGCTGACCCGGGCGCCGGCCGAAGCGGCCGCCGACATAAGGGCCGCGCTGGAGCGCATGGCCGCGATAGAGAACCATCAGGAAGACCCCGGCACCCTGCCCTCGCGCGCCTTCGCGACCGAGAATGCGCGGGCGCAGGAGATCGCCGTCCTGCTCGACGCGCTCACCGCGCCCGCCGGCGCGGAGCGCGACAAGGGCACGTTGGAGGAGCAGCTCGACGAGGGGCTGGAGGACAGCTTCCCCGCGAGCGACCCGGTCTCCGTCACCAGCACCTCGATCAGCGGCGGCGCGGCGCCCCTGCCGCGCCGCTGAAGCGCGGGCCACCGGAACATCTCGCCCTGCCCGCTGTTAGCCTTCGAGCAGAGGAGATGCGAGCGATGACCAGACCCAACGACAAAGCCAAGGAAGGCGTCCCCGGTACCACCGAGCAGAAGCCGCGATGGGAAGGCCCGCCGGAGAGCCGGCCATGGGGCTACCTGCCGGCCAAGGACGACCCGGCCACCGACCGCGACGCCGCCGGCGAAAACCTGAAGGACCCGGAAAAGCGCACGCTGGGCGACGCGATGAAGCAGCGCGGCGACCGCTGATGGACAAAGCCCTCGACAGGACCAGCGACACCATGCTCCTGACCGGCAACGCCATGCCGGTCATCGGGCTGGGCACGTGGAAGCTGGCGCGGGACACGGCGGGCGCGATCCAGAGCGCGCTCGAGGCGGGCTATCGCCTCATCGACACTTCGGGCGACTACGGCTCGCAGCCGGGCATCGGCGAGGGCGTGCGCCGCGCCGGCGTGGCGCGCCCCGCCTTCTACCTCACGACCAAGGTGGAGGAGACGGACGACGCCTACGAGGCGGTCGGCCGCAACCTCGACGAGTTGGGCCTCGACCATGCCGACCTCGTCCTCATCCACCGGCCGCCGGACGACGGCATCGGCGAGGCGCTGTGGCGCGGCCTGATCCGGGCGCGGGAAAACGGCCTGACCGTCGATATCGGCGTCAGCAACTATTCGGCCGAGGCGATCGACGCGCTGGTCGAGGCCACCGGCGAGACGCCCGTGGTCAACCAGATCGAATGGAGCCCGTTCGGCCACAGCCGCGAGATGCTGCGCCATGCGCGGGAAAACGGCATCGTGCTGCAAGCCTACAGCCCGCTGACACGCATGCGGCGGCTCGACGATCCGACGCTGGCCATGCTGGCCGGCAAATACGACAAAAAGCCGTCGCAGATCGTCCTGCGCTGGAACATCGAGCACGGCGTCGTGCCGCTGCCCAAGGCCGGCAGCAGGGAGCATCAGGAAGAGAATATCGACCTGTTCGACATCAGGCTCGCCAAGGCGGACATGGAGCGGCTCGACGCCCTGAACAAGCACTATTCGGCGCTCGGCAAGCTGCCCTACGTGTGACGCACGGCCGTCCCCCTCAATCGGCGGCCGGCGGCGGCTGCGTCCCGCCGTTCGCGGCCCCGCCATCGTCCACCCCGGTCTCCACGCCGTTTTCCTCCGGCGCGATGGCGGTGCCGTAGAGTTCGACGCCCCACCACACGACCATCGCCAGGATCAGGCTGACCAGGAGGATGATCAGGACGGGCAGGCCGCGCCGGCCCTGCCGGGCCTTGTTTTCCGAAAGCTTCACCATTTTCTCACCTCATGCTTCATGGACGGAAGGCGGCCTAGCCGTATTTCGGCCGTTGCGGCATCGAATCGACGGGATGGCTGACGTCGTGCTCGACGGAGGAGTCGGGCGTCGCCTCGCCCAGTTCCTCCAGAAGCCTGATACGCGCCCGGTTCAGGCGGCTCTTGACCGTGCCGATGGCGCAGCCGCAGATGTTTGCCGCCTCGTCATAGGAAACGCCGAGCACGCCGATCAGCATCAGCACCTCGCGCTGCGACTCGGGCAGGCGCGCGATGGCGCGCTCCATCTCGCGCCCGCGCGCCGACCATTCCTGGGTCGCGTCGGCGGCGGGCCGCAGCGACACGCATTCGGCCGCGCCCGGGGCCTCGCGCGTCTCGACCCTGACCTTGGTGTAGAAGGCGTTGCGCATGATCGTGAACAGCCACGATTTCATGCTGGTGCCGGGCCTGAACTGGTGGATGCTGGCCAGCGCCCGCGTCAGCGTCTCCTGCACCAGATCGTCCGCCTCGCTGGTCTCGCGATAGAAGGTTCTGGCGAAGGCGCGCAACGCGGGAATCAGCGCGACGATCTCCGTCCGCGGCGAAGCGGTTTCATGGTCTTTCAGTCCCGACACCGGGCTGGCCTCCTCGTTGCGCGCTGAGCAAGCCCCTCGAAACTTAATGCGAGCCATGGGCGGGTGGTTCCGGCGCGCTGGAAAAATGCCCGAGGGGCGGATTCCGCAGCGGAACATTCGCCGCACGGGCCGGTTCGAAGCCCATGACACCGCTTGTCCGCTTCCTGCTCGTCAACTTCGCCGGCGGCTTCGTCCTCGGCCTCGCGACAGGCTGCGCCTATGTGGTGCTGAGCATGGATGCGAGCCTGTTCGTACAGGAACCGCTCACCGCGGCCATGGTGCTGTGGGGCTTCGCCGCCACCTTCGCCGTCGGCGCCGTCGGCACCGGCCTCGGCATGCTCCCCTACGACTGATCCTCCCTCTCCCCGCAAAGAAAGAGGCGGGGCCGAAACCCCGCCTCTTCGGCATTCGCCAGCGATCGGAAGGCTACATCGCGCCGACCACGTCGCAGATCTGCTCGAGCGCGGCCATGTTGGTGGTGCCGCCCTCGTCCGGCGTCACGCTGCCGGTGGTCATGTCGTCGTCGGTCTGCGCGCCGGCAGAGGCGACGGTGGAGCAATCGCTGCGCACCTGGGCCTGCTGGTCATCGTTCAGCCCTTCCCAGTTGGCGCGGATCTCGCCCTCGCTGCGCAGCGTGCCGGCGGCGGTATCGGTGAAGAACGCATCGCCGATCGCGCCTTCCCAGCCGCTCGGCAGGGTGTTCTGCATGCCCGGGCTGGCGGCGCCAGTCTCCGGCTGGGCGGGGGTGGTGGTCTGCGCCATGGCGGTGGCGGCGCCGAAGCCGAGCGTGAGCGCGGTGGCAATGAGAAGCTTGCGGGTCATCGGTGATTACCTCCTTGAGTTGCTGTGTCTTGGGGTGAACGCGGCCCTAACCGCGCCCCGGCGAAAAATGTTCCACCTTGTTTCAATAGCCGCCGACGATCGGCAGGATCTCGCCGGTGATGTAGCTGGAGCACTGGCCCGAAGCGAAGAACACATAGGCCGGCGCGATCTCCTCCGGCTGGGCCGGGCGCTTCATCGGCGTCTTCGCGCCGAACTCGGCCACCTCCTCGGGCGGGCGCTCGGACGGATTGAGCGGCGTCCATACCGGGCCGGGGGCAACGGCGTTGACGCGGATGCCCTTCGACACGAGGTTGGCAGCGAGCGCGCGGGTGAAGGCGTGGATGCCGCCCTTGGTCATCGAATAGTCGATGAGCTCCTTGCTGCCGTCGATGCCGGTGATCGAGCCGGTGTTGATGATCGCGGCGCCGTGGTCCATGTGCCTGACCGCCTCCCGCGCCATGAAGAAATAGCCGTAGAGGTTGGTCTTAAGCGTCGTGTCGAAATGCTCGGTCGTCAGCTCGTCGAGCCCGGCGGCGTGGTACTGGAAGGCGGCGTTGTTGACGAGGATGTCGAGCCGGCCGAACTTCTCCACCACCGCCGCCACCGCATCGCGGCAATAGGTCTCGTCGGTGACGTCGCCGGGCATGAGCAGGCAGCGCCGGCCCTCGTCGGCGACGGCCAGCCGCGTCTCCTCCGCGTCCTCGTGCTCGCTCAGATAGGCGATGGCGACATCCGCGCCCTCGCGGGCGAACAGCACGGCGACGGCCCGGCCGATGCCGGAATCGCCGCCGGTAACGAGCGCGACCTTGCCTTCCAGCTTGCCCGAGCCGCGCCAGAACGGCGCGTCGTACATCGGCGCGGGTTCGAGCGATGCCTCGTCGCCGGGCTTGGGCTGATGCTGGGGCGGAAAGGGCGGCACGGGATAAGGCCGCGCGCCGGCCTGCATGGCCCCGCCTTCCTCCGAACCGCCCTCGTCCTTCTTTCCGGCATCGGCCCGGTTCACCTGTTCCTGGATGCGATGCTGCTTCGCCACCTCCTCGGCGGCGCTTTCGCCTGAAATCCTGTCGTTCATGTCGGCCACTCCGTTTTCGCCGGGGAAAACCGGCAGGAGGGCGTCATTGTTCCCGCCGCATGGAACGGAAGCGCCGCGACAGGCATTCTGGGAACGACAGCCGGAGCATGCCCTTGCCAGAAACAGAATTTCCCGAAGCCGAGTTCATGCGCGGCGGCCTCGCGCCCGCGCGCACGGCATTCTTCCTCGATTTCGACGGCACGCTGGCCCGGATCGTGCCCGACCCGGAGCGCGCCTCGGTGGAGGCGCGGACGCTGGCGGCGCTGCGCCGGCTGCGGGAGACGGCCGGCGGCGCGGTGGCCGTCGTGTCGGGCCGCAGCATCGCCCAGCTCGACCGCATGCTGCACCCATTGCGCCTGCCGGCGGCGGGCGTCCACGGGCTGGAGCGGCGCGACGCCGCCGGCACCCTGCGCACGACGCCCTTCGACGCCGCCGCCCAGCACCGGCTCGCCGCCACGGTCGGCGCCTTCGTCGGCGACCGGCCCGGCCTGCTGGCGGAGGTGAAGCCCGGATCGGTCGCCCTGCACTACCGCAAGCGGCCGGAGATGGAGGCCGACTCGCTCGCCTTCGCCATCGAGCTGGCGCGGGCCGACCCGCGCATCCGCATCGTGGAAGGCAAGAAGGTGGTGGAGATGAAGCTAAGCCCTCGCACCAAGGGCCACGCGATCGCCGACTTCATGACCGAGCCGCCCTTTGCCGGCCGCAGGCCGTTCTTCGCCGGCGACGACGTCACCGACGAGGCGGGGTTCTCGCTGGTCAACGAGATGGGCGGCGTGTCGCTCAAGGTCGGGCCGGGCGAGACGCACGCGCGCTACCGCATCGACGGCACCGACGCCTTCGCCCTATGGCTGGAAAGGCTGGCCGGACGGGATTGAAGGCGCGAGGAACCAATGCGGCGCGGATGTGTTCTGGACATGGCGAGGATAAGGAAACGAGAGCAAGAAACCGCCCGTCCGATGAAGCGAATTGCCCCCTGTACAGCCCCCTTCCCCACACGAGAGCGAAGGGCGAGGATATGAGCCGGCTGGTCGTCGTCTCCAACCGGGTTGCGGACCTGCGCGCGTCGAGCCAGACCGGCGGGCTCGCGGTCGTGCTCGCCGACGCGGTCAAGGAGCGCGGCGGCGTCTGGTTCGGCTGGAACGGCGAGCGCGAGGGCGTGACCGGCGGCGAGGTCGCCGTCGAGACCATCGGCAAGGTCGAGCGCGTGGCCGCGCCGTTGTCGCCGCAAGACGTGGCCGATTACTATTTCGGCTATGCCAACAGCGTGCTGTGGCCGCTGTTTCACTACCGGCTCGACCTCGTCGACTACCGGCCCGCCTTCCTCGCCAGCTACAGCCGGGTCAACGAGACCTTCGCCCGCCAGCTCGCCCCCTTCCTGAAGCCGGACGACCTGATCTGGGTTCACGACTACCACCTGATCCCGCTCGCCGCCCATCTGCGCGCGCTCGGATGCGGCCAGCGCATCGGCTTCTTCCTGCACATCCCCTTCCCGCCGCCCGATCTTCTCGCCGCCTCGCCCAACCGCACGGAGATGATCGACGCGCTGCTCCAGTACGACGTGGTAGGTTTCCAGACCCGCAGCGACACGGCCAATCTGAAGCATTATCTGCGCGAGCACGGCGGGGCCGTGCAGGTGGGGCGCAACCGCTTCCGCACCGGCGCGCGCGACGTGGTCATCGACCGCTTCCCGATCGGGATCGACGCGGCGAGCTTCGCGCAGATGGCGCGCCAGGCCGACGAGGACGTGCGCATCGACCTGATGCGCCGGCACGTCCTCGGCCGCCGCCAGATCATCGGCGTCGACCGGCTCGACTATTCCAAGGGCCTGCCCGAGCGGATGAAGGCATTCGGGCAGCTGCTTACCCAGCACCCGGAACTGGAGAAGACCGTCACGTTCCTCCAGATCGCGCCGCCGACGCGCGAGGAGGTCGACGCCTATGCCGACATCCGCATGGAGCTGGAGGCGCTGGCCGGGGCGATCAACGGCCGCTTCTCCGACTTCAACTGGACGCCGTTGCGCTACATCCACCGTGCCGTGCCGCGGCGCAAGCTCGCGCCGCTCTATCGCGGCAGCCAGGTCGGCTTCGTCACTCCGCTGCGCGACGGCATGAACCTCGTCGCCAAGGAATATGTCGCGGCCCAGGACCCGGAAGACCCCGGCGTGCTGGTCCTGTCCAAATTCGCCGGCGCGGCCGAGGAGATGCGCCAGGCGCTGATCGTCAACCCCTACGACATCGACGACATGGCGCGCCAGCTGCACCGGGCGCTGACCATGCCGCTGAAGGAGCGCCGCCGCCGCCACGAGGCGCTTCTCGACCATGTGACCCGGCATGACGCGGCTGCGTGGCTCAACGCCTTCCTCGCCGCGCTCGCGCCGCCCGCGCGGCCGGCCGCGGGCCGCGCGGACAGGAACGAGGCGCGCACCAGCCACGCGCCGACCGGCTGAAGGAAAACATCATGGCGCGCGCGATCTGGAAGGGACATCTGAGCATGGGCGAATTGTCCTGCGCGGTGGCGCTCTACGCGGCGGCGACCACGGCCGAGCGCATCTCCTTCCACATCGTCAACCGCAAGACCGGCAACCGCGTGCGCCGGGAATATGTCGATGAGGACACCGGCAAGCCGGTCGACCGCGAAGAGCAGGTCAAGGGCTACGAGACCGCGAAGGGCAGCTATGTCATCCTCGAGCCGGAGGAGGTGGCGGCAGCCGTGCCGCAGGGCGACAAGCGCCTCGCGGTCGAGCACTTCATTCCCTGCGGCGAGGTCGACACCGTCTATTTCGACAAGCCCTACTTCGTCACCCCCGCCGACGAGGCGGCAGAGGAGGCGTTCGCGGTGATGCGCGAGGGATTGCGCCGCAAAAAGGTCGCGGCGCTGGCGCGCGCGGTGCTGTTTCGCCGGGTGCGCACGGTGATGCTGCGCCCGCGCGGCTGCGGCCTGATGGCGAATACGTTGAACTTCGACTACGAGGTGCGGCCGGCCGATACGGTTTTCGCCGACATCCCGGACATGAAGATCAAGCGCGAGATGCTCGATCTGGCCAGGCACATCATCGCCACCAAGCAAGGCAGCTTCGACCCGGCCGCCTTCGACGACCGCTACGACGCGGCGCTGGCCGAGCTGGTCAAGGCCAAGATCGAGGGCCGCGAGATCAGGAAGCCGAAGCGCAAGGCCGAGGGCAAAGTCGTCGACCTGATGGAGGCGCTGCGCGAAAGCGCGGCCGCCGCCGGCAAGGCGAAAAAGCCGGCGGCCAAGACCGCTCCCCGGCGCAAGGCGGGCTGAGCCATGGCGCTCGATACCTACCGCAAGAAGCGCGATTTCGACCGCACGCCGGAGCCGAAGGGCGGCAAGGGCAAACGCGCAGCGGGCAACAGCTTCGTCATCCAGAAGCACGATGCGCGCAGGCTGCATTACGACTTCCGGCTGGAAATGGACGGCGTGCTCGTGAGCTGGGCGGTGACGCGCGGCCCGAGCCTCGTGCCGGGCGAGAAGCGGCTCGCCGTCCATGTCGAGGACCACCCGCTCGACTATGGCGGTTTCGAAGGCACGATCCCGAAGGGCGAGTATGGCGGCGGCACGGTGATCGTCTGGGACCGCGGCACGTGGAAGCCGCTGGGCGACGCGAAGAAGGGGCTGGCCAAGGGCCATCTGGAATTCGAGCTTGCCGGCGAGAAGCTCGCCGGGCGCTGGCACCTGATCCGCATGGCGCGACGCCCGCGCGAAAAGCGCGACAACTGGCTGCTGATCAAGGGCGAGGACGAATATGCCCGCGGCGAGGACGATCCCGACATATTGGAGGAACGCCCGGAATCGGTGAAGACCGGGCGCCTGGTCGCCGACGTCGCCGGCGAGGCTCCCGGCTGGTCGTCGAAGACCGGCCGCATCGCCAAAGAGCCGCCGGAGACGAAGATCCGGGGCGCGAAGAAGGCTGCGATGCCGGATTTCGTGCCGCCGCAGCTCGCCACGCTGAAACCCCACGCGCCGGAGGGCGCCGGCTGGGTGCACGAAATCAAGTTCGACGGCTACAGGCTGCAAGCCCGGCTCGACGGCGGCAAGGTCGCGCTGCTGACGCGCGGCGGCCTCGACTGGACGGACAGGTTCGGCAAGGCCGTGCCGAAGGCGCTCGCCGCGCTGCCGGCCAGCCAGGCGCTGATCGACGGCGAGCTGGTGGTGGAGGCATCCGGCGGCGCGTCCGACTTCTCCGCGCTTCAGGCCGATCTGAGCGCGGGGCGGACCGACCGCTTCGCCTTCTACGCCTTCGATCTTCTTCATCTCGACGGGCAGGACCTGACCGGGGCCACCCTTGTCGAGCGCAAGGCGGTGCTGGCGCGGCTTCTGAACAAGGCGGCGCCGGAGCTGCGCTACAGCGAGCATTTCGAGGAAAACGGCGAGATGGTGCTGCGCCATGCCTGCCGGCTCAGCCTCGAAGGCGTCGTCTCCAAGCGTGCCAACGGGAAATACCGCTCCGGGCGCGGCCGCGACTGGATCAAGTCGAAATGCGGGCACCGGCAGGAACTGGTGATCGGCGGCTACGTGCCCTCCTCGACCTCCGCCCGCGCCATCGGCTCGCTGGTGCTGGGATTTCATGACAAGGCCGGGGATACGAGCACCCTGCGCCATGCCGGCCGCGTCGGCACCGGCTTCAGCCGCGTGGTGGCGGAGGACCTGTTCAAGCGCTTGCAGAAGCTGGAGCGCGACACCTCCCCCTTCAGCGACCGGCTCGATGCCACGGCGCGGCGCGGCGTGCATTTCGTCGCGCCCGAGCTGGTGGCCGAGGTCGAGTTCCGGGCCTGGACCGCCGACGGCATCGTGCGCCACGCCGCCTTCCGGGGCTTACGCGAAGACAAGCAGGCCTCCGAAGTGGTGCGCGAGGACGGGGGCGCGCAGGACAAGGCACCGGCGAAGCCGAAGGTCGCGCTCACCCATCCCGACCGCGTCTACTGGAAGGATGCGGGCGTCACCAAGGAAGGGCTGGCGAGCTATTACGCGCAGGTCTGGCGCTTCATGGCGCCGCATGTCGAGCGACGGCCGCTGGCGCTGTTGCGCTGCCCCGGCGGCACGGCGGCGCAATGCTTCTTCCAGAAGCATGCGTGGAAGGGGGTGAGCCGCGAGATCCTGACCGCGACCGACCCGCTCGACGAGGACGGCGACAATTCGCTTCTCGCCGTCGATTCGCTCGATGGATTGATCGGGCTGGTGCAGGGCGCGGCGCTCGAAATCCACGGCTGGCAGGCGCGGCTCGACTCGCTGGAGAAGCCGGACCAGATGGTGATCGACCTCGACCCCGGCGAGGGCGTGGCGTGGAGCGCCGTGCTCGACGCCGCGCGCGAGGTGCGGGCGCGGCTGGAAGACGCAAATCTCCACGCCTTCGTCAAGGCGACCGGCGGCAAGGGCCTGCACGTCGTCGCCCCGTTGCAGCCGAAGGCCGGATGGGACGCGGTCAAGAACTTCGCCCGCGACCTCGCCGTCGCCATGGAGGCGGATGCGCCGAAGCGTTTCATCGCCAAGGCGACCAAGGCCGAGCGCAAGGGCCGCATCTTCGTCGACTATTTGCGCAACGGCCGCGGCGCGACGGCAATCGTGCCCTATTCGACGCGGGCGCGCGCCGGGGCCACCGTCGCCATGCCGCTCGGCTGGGACGAGCTGGAGCCGTCCATCGGCTCCGGCCATTTCACCGTTGCCAACGCGGCCGCCCGGCTCGACAACCTCGCCGCCGACCCGTGGGCGGATTTTCGTCAGGCGGAACGGCCGCTCGAAGTAGCGGGTAAGGCGCGCAAGAGAAAGTAAAGCCTATCGCGTCGCATGCGCCTTGACCTCGACCGCTTGCGCTGCCCCTCATCCGCCCTTCGGGCCCCTTCTCCCCGTGAACGGGGAGAAGGGGAAGCGAGGAGGCCGAGGCCAATCTCCTTCTCCCCGTTCACGGGGAGAAGGTCCCGGCAGGGGGATGAGGGGCGGCGCGGCTCAGCGGGGTTTCTTCGCCTTCTTCTCCGCCTCGACGCTGCGCCGCAGCGCGTCCATGATCGAGACGACGTTGTCGGGCGTGTCGGGCGGGGTGTCCGCGCGGCGGCGGGAGGATGCGGTCGGCTTCTGCTTGCGCTTGCGCGCGGCGATGATCGCCTTCAGCCGCTTCTGAACCGGATCGGCGACCATGGCGGGATCCCATTCGGTGGTGCGCTCGTCAATCAGCCGGCCGATCAGCTTCAGCGCGCCGGCGTCGGGCTTGTCCGCGTCGATACCGGCGAAATAGTCCTCGGCGTCGCGCACCTCGTCGCCATAGCGCAGCGTCCAGACGACGATGCCCTTGCCGCGCGGCTCCAGCATCACCGCGCGCTCGCGGCGGTAGAGGACGAGGCGGGAGATGCCGACCGTGCCGGTGGCGGCCATGGCCTCGCGGATCACGGCGAATGCCTCCTCGGCGATCTTGTCGTCGGGGGTGAGGTAATGCGGGCTGTCGAGCCAGATCCAGGCGATGTCGTCACGCGGCACGAACATCTCGATGTCGATGGTGCGCGTGCTTTCCAGCGCCACCGCCTCCAGCTCCTCGTCCTCGAGCACGACCAGCCGGTCGTCGGCCACCGGATAGCCGCGCCGCTGGTCGTCCTCGCGCACCGGCTTGCCGGTCACATCGTCGACATAGCGGCTTTCGATGCGGTTGCCGGTGGCGCGGTTGATGGTGTGGAAGCGCACGCGGCCGCCGGCCGAGGTGGCCGGCGTCATCGCCACCCGGCAGGTGACGAGCGAGAGCCTGAGATAGCCTTTCCAGAAGCTGCGCGGGGCCATGCCGGATTCCGGTCGAAAAAACGGCAACGCGCGCGGCCGCGCCTTCGTTCCCTTAGAGTCGGGCCTCAGACGCAGGCCGAAAGGCCGAACACGGCCGCGAAGGAGAGGACCGAGGCCGCGAGTGCGGCCAGCGCCGCACCATAGGCCGCCCGCCACAGGAACGACCACCCGGCCCGCCGGCGCAGCGCAAGGGCGAGCGCGGCCCCGGCGGCGACGGCGACAAGGAAGATCGCCACCAGTTGGGCGCGCTGGAGCGAGACGTTGCCGAAAAGCACGACCTCGTCCCAGCCGAAGCGGCAGCCGACCGAAAGCATGGCATAGAGCGCGACGAAGGCCGCCGCCCATAGGGTGAAGCCGGCCGCCAGCATCAGAAGCGCGCGCCCGGTCATGCGGCCGCCCTCACCAGCCATGCCAGCAGCACCGTCGCCGCCAGCGCCACGAGCCCTGCAACGGCGGCGTAATCGTGCCACAGCCGGCCGATGCGCAGGTCGAGGCTGCGCCGCGCCGAAAGATAGCCGTCACGCCAGCGCCACAGCCCGTAGAGGGCAAGAAGCGCGCCGAAGGCCGCCCGCGCCCCGGCATAGGCGAGGATGACGAAGACCGTGGCGTGGTGCGCATGCGCGGTCGGTGCCGGAACCTGCGCCGCCAGAATCCAGAACAGCAGCACGGCGCCGGCTTGCGCCGCCGCACAGGCGGCGAGCGACAGAACGGGGGAAGCGCCACCTTTCAGCACTGCCAACGCCCGCCGGCCGAGGACGGCGCTTGCGCCGAGCGCCAGCGCGGCGAGAAGCGCGGGCGGCAGCGCCGCGCCGGTCGCCGCGGATGGCGGCCAGCCCGGCGCGACCAGCCACAGGAACAGCGCCCCGAACAGCAGCGAGGCGAACATGGTGACGTCGGCGGCGATCGCGAACACCATCGCCCACCATGAGGGCGGCCGCGCGGTCTGCCAGTGGACCGGCAGCGCCTCGCCATGGCCAATCGGCAGCGGCTCCAGATCGTCGCGGGTGCCGATGCCATGCGTCCAGGCGAACAGCGAGGCGACGGCGAGCGCCAGCAGCGGCAGCGACAGCCAGTAGAGCTTGAACAGCAGGGCGAGCACGAACAGGCCGGTCAACACCCCGCTGATCAGAGGGCGGTAGGTCTGGCGCGGCAGCACGATCACCTCGCCCGGCCTGCCGCTCGCCATGTCGACGCCGAGCGTCTCCATCCAGCCGTTGCGGACGTGGCCGAGATAACCCCTGCCGGCGGCAAGCTCGGCGCCCAGCCGGTCCGGGTCGAGCCGGTCGGCGCGATCTCCGATGCGGGGCAGCGAGGCGAAGGCGTAGGGCGGCGGCGGCGTGGGCGTCGCCCATTCGAGCGTGCGCGCACCCCACGGATTGCGCCGGAATCCCTTTCCGAAGCGCACCTGCACGACGAGATCGACGACGAACAGGGCGAAGCCCGCCGCCATGACGAAGCCGCCGACGGAGGAAAAAAGGTTGAGCCCGTCCCAGCCGGCCTCGGCCGGATAGGAATCGACCCGGCGCGGCATGCCGAGAAGCCCGGTCAGGTGCATGGGGAAGAAGGTGGCGTTGAAGCCGGCGAAGATCAGCCAGAAGGCGGGCACGGCGAGCGTATGTTCGGCGACGCGGCCGGTGAAATGCGGCAGCCAGTAATGCGCCGCCGCCATCATCGGAAAGACGAAGCCGCCGACCAGCACGTAATGCAGGTGGGCGACGACGAAATGGGTGTCGTGCGCCTGCCAGTTGAACGGCACCATCGCCACCATCACCCCCGTCAGCCCGCCGATGACGAAGACGAAGAGGAAGCCGCCGAGGTGAAGCATCGGCACGGAGAGGCGCGGCCGGCCGCCCTGCGCCAGCGTCGCGATCCAGGCGAAGATCTGCACCGCCGTCGGCACCGCGACCAGCCCGCTCGCCGCCGAGAAGAAGGCGAGCGCCAGATGCGGGATGCCGACCGTGAACATGTGATGCACCCACAGGCCGAAGGACAGGAAGGCGACGGCGACCACGGCGACGACGACGGCGCGATAGCCGACCAGCTCGTGGCGGGCGAAGGTGGGAATCATGGTCGAGACCGCGCCCGCCGCCGGCAGGAAGATGATGTAGACCTCCGGGTGGCCGAACAGCCAGAACAGATGCTGCCACAACAGCGGATCGCCGCCGCGCAAGGGGTCGAAGAAGGGCAGGTCGAAGGCGCGTTCCAGCTCGAGCAGGATCGAGCCGAGGATCAGCGGCGGAAAGCCGAACAGCATCATGAAGGCGGTGATGAGCAGGTACCAGGCGAGGATCGGCATCCTTGCCAGGCTCATGCCCGGCGCGCGCACCTTGAGCACGGAGACGATGATCTCGACCGCCGCCGACAGCGCCGAGATCTCGACGAAGGTGATGCCGAGCAGCCAGACATCGGCGTTGATGCCCGGCGTGTAGGCCGAGGACGACAGCGGCGTGTACATGAACCAGCCGCCATTCGGCGCGACACCGGCGAGGAGCGCTGCGATCAGGATCGAGCCGCCGAAGACGTAACACCAGAAGCCGTAGGCCGACAGGCGCGGAAAGGCGAGGTCGCGCGCGCCGAGCATCTTGGGCAGGAGATACATCGCCAGCCCCTCGAACATCGGGATGGCGAACAGGAACATCATCACCGTGCCGTGCATGGTGAAGATCTGGCCGTAAAGCTCCGGCCCGACGAAGGCGGTCTGCGAGGTGGCGAGCTGGACGCGGATCAGCATGGCGAGCAGCCCGCCGATGGCGAAGAAGACGAAGGCGGCGACGATGAACCGCTTTCCCAGCACCGTGTGGTTGACGGCCGAAAGCCGGCCGATGCCCGGCGGCGTGCCCCAGACTTCCGCCAGCGCGCGATGGAGGCGGATGGCGCTCATTCGCCCCCCTCCCCGATTGCCGCGATGAAGCCGGCCTCGTCATGGACCTCGACCGTGAACGGCATCGCCGAATGGCCGATGCCGCAGAACTCGGCGCAGACGCCGCCATATACGCCCGGCCGGTCGGCGTGGAGCCGCACCACGTTCTCATGGCCGGGGATGGCGTCGATCTTGCCGCCGAGGCGCGGTATCCAGAAGGAGTGGATCACGTCGGCGCTGGTGACGGCAAAATCGACGTCGCGGCCGGCGGGCATGTGGACGCGGCCCTGGCTCGCCGCACCGCCGGGATAGCGGAACTCCCACGCCCATTGCCGCGCCACGGCTTCTATACGCAAGGGCGCGGGGTCGCGCGGATGGGCGAGCAGCCGTTCGCCGAGCATGAAGGCGGCACCGACCAGCGCCGTCAGGATGATCGCGGGCACGACGAGGCCGCCCCACAGGATGGTGCGCCCCGCCCCGAAGGCGCGCATCGCGCCGGGCCGCAGGATGGCGAGCGCAGCGACCGCGAAGACGATGGCGAAGATGACGCTGCCGCCGGCCAGCATGACCCACCACAGCGTAGCGGCGCCGCGCGCGGCCGGACCTTCCGGCTCCAGCGCCGAAAGCGGCCCGGTGCAAGCGCCGAGCAGCGCCGCCGACGGCAGCAGCGCGCCGCAGCGGAACCATGCGGCCGCCCCGGCGCTTTCTGGACCAGACGGAGACCGCCGATGAGCGAGACCAGCACCAGAGAGCACAACCCGGTGATCGAGGAGGTCGCCAGCGAGCCGGTCGCCTCGGCGGTCGCGGTGGCAGGCCATCCGCTCCACGCGATGAGCGTGCATTTCCCCATCGCCTTCGTCGCCGCCACGCTGGGCTGCGACCTCATCTACTGGTGGACGGGCGATCCGTTCTTCGTCCGCGCCGGGCTGTGGGCGGCGGGCTTCGCCTTCGCCACCGGCGTCGCCGCCGGCATCGCCGGCACGGCCGAGCTCCTGATCGTCGCCGGCATCCGCAAGCGCGCCGCGAGCTGGACCCACGCGGTGGCGGCGATGATGCTGATCTCGCTCGCCGGCATGAACTGGGGCCTGCGCCTCGCCGACGCGACCGCCGTGCTGCCGCATGGCCTGATCCTGTCGGTGCTGGCGGGCGTCTTCACCGGGCTGGCGGGCTGGCATGGCGGCAAGCTGGTGTTCGATCACGGCATCGGCCTCATCATCTCGGAAAAGGATTGAGGCGGCTCAGCCAGCCGGGTTCGGCCATTTCGGCGGGAAGCAGGTCCGGCAGATCGGGCTTGGCGAGGACGACGAAAAGGATCGCCGTCACGACCAGCAGCGTCGCTGCCGTCACCGCGACGAAGCGCCAGAGCGGATAGACGTTGCCGGCCTCGAACAGGCGCAGGATGACGAGGCCGGTCAGGATATGGATCGTCGCCAGCGCGCCGACGAAAACGAGCTTGAGCGTGAACCACGGCTCGAACGACTGGCGCACGAAGATCAGCACCGTGCCGCTGGCGACCGCGACGAAGGCCGCCGGCGAGACGATAGCGACGTAGAGGAAGCGCACCATCGCCTGAAGCCGGTGCTTCGCGGCCCGGTCGGGCACATGCGCGCGCTGGAGGTAAAGTCCCGGCAGGCTTATCAGTCCGGCGCTCCAGATCGCGATCGCGGCCAGATGGAGGAGCTTGAGCCAGATCATCTGCCGGCCGGCGCGGATGGCCGCTCGAGCCACGCGCCGGCCAGCAGCGCGGCGGCAAGGAGATAGGGCAGCGCCGCCGGAACCCACATGACGAGGCCGGCGAGCTGCTGGTCGGCAAGCGGCGTCAGCCCGTAGGCAAGAGTGGTGTCGGCATGGGGGGCGTAAAGGGGCCGACGAGCGAAGGTCAGCAACGCGCCGAGCATGCCCATCTGCGTCGCCGTCGCCAGAAGCGCCATCAGCGCCGGCCCGGTGCCCGCATGCCGCGAGAGAATGCGCCGCCACAGCAGGAACGCGCTGCCGAGCAGGCTGAGCTGCATCGCCCAATAGGGCAGCGCGCCGCGAATGGCGATCTCGTAGACCGCCGGCGCATGCCAGAGCCAGACGGTCGCCGCATGGAGGGCGACGAGCGCGGCAAGCCCGACCCGCCCGGCGCTCCGCTCGGGAAAGGCGAGCGCCAGAAGCGGCGCGACGACCGCGACGAGCACGACATGATGCGCGACGCGGGCTGAAAACAGCGCCACGGTCAGCGCGCAGAAGGGCGAGACGAAGAGGACGAGAAGGACAGCGACGGCAAGCGCCAGCGGCAGCCGCCCGGCCCGCCGCCCGCCGTGGACATAAATCGCGACCAGCGCCGCGCACAGGGCGGCGGCCGCGAGGTCGGCGTTCCATGCCGTCATCAGCGTGTCCGGCACGGGTGCCGGACCGCAATAGGCTTGCGCCATGCCTTCATTCCCTCGAAATCAACTGTTCAAGCAATGCGGCCCGGGCGGGATTGGTTCCCCGCCCGGGCTTGCCGCGCGCTCAATCACTCGACTTGGCGCTGCCGGGAATCGTCTTCTCGATCACACGCACCAGCGTCAGCACGGCGATGCCGATGGCGACCCCGGCGATGACGAGCACCATCTGGCCGGCGCCGGCGACGATGCCGACGGAGGCGGCGAGCCAGATATTGGCGGCCGAGGTCAGGTTGTGAACCTCGCCCTTGGCGAAGAAGATCGCGCCCGCGGCGACGAAGCCGACCGCCTGCGCCAAGCCCTGGACGACGCGCAACGGGTCGATGCCGGTTTCACCCCTGGCGACGAACTCGTCGTGAATCATCATCGCCGAGACGGTGATGAGGGCGGAACTCAACGCGACCAACGCGTGCGTGCGGATGCCGGCCGCGATGCCGCGCATCTCGCGGTCAAGGCCGAGGATGACGCCGGCGACCGTGGCGACGCCGAGACGAAGAAGGATCTCCTCGACGCTCATTTCTTGGCGGCGTGCTCGGGCTTGCCCTTGCGCTTGGTCGAGGCCATCTCCTCGAGCTCCTTCTCGGTCATGGATTCGACCATGCCGCGCGACGCGCCCTTCAATTCGCTCTTCTTCGTCTCGCCGCGCTTGGCCGAAAGGGCCGCTCCGGCCGCCTTCTGCTGGGCCTTGGATTTCGCAGGCATCGGGTCTTCCTCCTTGCTGGCTGGGTCCGTCATCCGAACGCGCGGGATCGGGAAAGGTTCGCGCGCGCCGGCGTCTCCTTCGCCTTCGCGAGCGGCGACACACGCGTCATGGGAAAAGCGTCCACCGCGACGACGCGCGCCGTCGCTTCGGCCGCCTTGTCCAGCGCGGCCAGCTCGTCGTCGGAAATAACCCCGCGCCCATGCGCCTCGCGTGGGTCGCGCAGCTTCTCGGCACGCATCTTTTCCTCCACGGGCGCGGCGGCGACGACCAGCCGGAACGCCTCTTCCAGCTCCGCCATCGGGTGGTCCGCCCTGCCCTCGCCGAGATAGAGGCCAGGCGTCAGCCGCTCGCGCTGGGCCGAGGGCGACAGCAGCGTCTCCGCCACCTTGTCGACGAGCCGGTCGGAAGGCGCGCGGTGGGCGATGCCGAAGGGGAAGGCGACGAGCCGGACGAGAATGGCGGCCGCGCGCGACGGCAGGTTGGCGAGCACGCCGTCGAAGGCGGCGCAGATGCGCTCCTCGCCCTCGACCATGAGGTAATCGACGATCGGCCGGTCGGCCTTCTGCCGCCCTTCATCCTCGTAGCGCTTCAGCACCGCGCCAAGCAGGTAAAGCTCGGACAGGATGTCGCCCAGCCGCGCCGAGATCGCCTCCCGGCGCTTCAGCGCCCCGCCCATCGTCGCCAGCGCGACGTCGGCGGTGAGCGCGAAGGCCGACGCATAGCGCGACAGCCGCTGCCAGTGGTGCGGCAGGTCCGCTTCCTTCGGCGCGGGCGCGATGGCGCAGCCCGACCAGCCGCGCAGGAAGGCGCGGCCGACATTCTTCAGCGTGTGGCCGACATGGCCCCAAAAGGCGCGGTCGAAGGCGTCGAGGCCTTCCTTTTCGTCCGGCTCGGCCAGCGCCTCCATCTCCTTCAGCATGAAGGGATGCGAGCGGATGGCGCCCTGGCCGAAGATCATCAGGTTGCGAGTCAGGATGTTGGCGCCCTCGACGGTGATGCCGATCGGCACCGAGCGGTGCATGCCGCCGAGATGGTTCTTCGGGCCGTCGATGATCGCCTTGCCGCCATGGATGTCCATGGCCTTCTCGACGCTGCGGCGCATCCGTTCGGTGGCGTGATACTTGACGATGGCCGAGATCACCGAGGGCCGGTGGCCCTGATCGAGCGCGGCGACCGTCAGCCGGCGCGCCGCATCGACCAGATAGGCGTTGGCGGCGAGCGCGGCCAGGGGCTGGCGGATGCCCTCGAAGCGGGAGACCGGGATGCCGAACTGCGTGCGGATGCGCGCATAGGCGCCGCTGGCGCGGGCGCACAGCGCGGCCGATGCCGCCGATTGCGACGGCAGCGAGATGCCGCGCCCGGCGGCCAGCGCCGTCATCAGCATCTTCCAGCCCTGGCCGATGCCGGCCTCGCCGCCCAGTATCCAGTCGAGCGGAACGAACACGTCCTTGCCGTGGAGCGGGCCGTTCTGGAAATGGGTGAATTGCGGGATATGGCGCTCGCCATGGCGGACGCCGGGCGTCGCGGTCGGCAGCAGCGCGACCGTGATGCCGCGTTCCTCGCCGCCGCCGAGCAGGTTCTCGGGGTCGCGCAGCTTGAAGGCCAGCCCCATCACCGTGGCCACGGGCCCGAGCGTGATGTAGCGCTTGGCGAAGTCGAGGCGCAGGCCGAGCACGCGCTTGCCCTCGTGCTCGCCATAGGCGACCGTGCCCGTATCGGTCATGGCGGCGGCGTCCGATCCCGCCTCTTCCGAGGTCAGGGCGAAGCAGGGAATCTCGCGCCCGTCGGCCAGGCGCGGCAGCCAGTGGTCCTTCTGCGCCTCGGTGCCGAAATGAAGCAGCAACTCGCCCGGACCGAGCGAGTTTGGCACCATCACCGTGACGCCGGCGACGACGCTGGCCGAGGAGACCGTGCGCACCACCTCGGAATGGGCCGTATTGGAGAAGCCCAGCCCGCCGTAGCGTTCCGGGATGATCATGCCGAAGAACTTGTGCTCGCGCATGAAGGCCCAGACCTCGGGCGGCAGGTCGCGGTCCTGCCAGGCAATCCTCCACTCGTCGAGCATGGCGCACAGGTCGCGCACCGGGCCGTCGAGGAACGCCTGCTCGCGCGCCGACACCTGCGCGGGCGGCATGTCGAGAAGCTGCCGCCAGTCGGGATCGCCGGAAAACAGCGCGCCGTCCCACCACACCGTACCGGCCTCGATCGCCTCGCGCTCGGTCTGGGAGATCGGCGGCAGCGCCTTCGCGGCGCGGCGGAAGATCGGCCGCGTGATGTAGTCCCTGCGGAAATTTCGCATGTCCATGTCCCATGTCCTTGTCGGAACAGGAATGCGAGCGTGGCGGGAATGGTTCCTGTCCGTGCGGACGCGCTAGTCGCCCGGCGGGAGGCCGTCGCCGACGTGGACCATGCGCGTCGTCAGCTCGTAGCGCAGGCCGGCGGGATCGTAGGCGAGCCGGGCTTCGCCCATCAGCTCCTGCGGCAGCACCGCTTCGAGGATGCGGGAACCGAAGCCCTTGCGCGTCGGCGGCGCGGGCGGCGGGCCGCCGGTTTCCACCCAGGCCAGCCTGAGCTCGTCGTCGCTGCCCGGCCGGCCGGCCTTCCACGCGATGAGGACCTTGCCGGCGTCTGAGGAAAGGGCGCCGTATTTGAGCGCGTTGGTGGCCAGCTCGTTGATGGCGAGCGCAAGCGACATCGCCTGCTTCGCCGACAGCAGAACCGGCGTGCCCTCGATGTCGAACCGCCCTTCGCCGGTGCGAAAGGGCAGGAGCGCATGCTCGATGACCTCGCGGATGCCGGCTTCGGCCATGCTGGCGCGGGTGAGCAGCGCCTGCGCGTCCGCCAGCGCGCCGATGCGGCGCACCAGCGCCTCCCTGACCTCTTCCTTGCCGCGTCGCGACTGGAAGGTCTGGTTGACGATGGCCTGGAGCACGCTCAGCGTGTTCTTGATGCGGTGCTCGAGCTCGCCGTTGAGAAGGCGCGCCTGCCGCTGGGTCTCGATCTTGCCCGTCGTCTCGATGACGGTGTCCATCATGCCCTGAACGATGCCGTTCTCGTCGCGGATCGGGCTGTAGCAGAAGGTGAAATAGCACTGTTCGGGGTAGCCGTAGCGGTCGACGACGAGCGGGAAATCCTCGATGAAGGTCGCCTCGCCGGCATAGGCGCGGTCGGCAATGGGACCGATCAGGTGCCATGCCTCGCTCCAGACGTCGCGGAAGGAGCGGCCGAGCGCCGGCGGCTTGTCGCCCAGGATCGGCCGGAAGGCGTCGTTGTGGATCACGGTCAGGTCCGGCCCCCAGACGATGCATTTGGGGAACTTCGAGGAGAGCGCCATGCCCACGGCCGTCTTAAGCGCCGTCGGCCAGTTCGACGGCGGGCCGAGTTCGTTGGCCGACCAGTCGTGCAGGCGGATAGCGGAACCCATCTCCCCGCCGCCGTCCAGGAAGTTCATGGAGCCGAGCATCGACAGAACCCTCATCGTCTTCCCGTCCCCGCCGCCGCATCGACCGACCGGCGCGCGCGAAGACATAGGAGCATAGCCGCCGCCGCGGGTGCTGTCATCGTGCTTCGCATGAGGGAAAAGAAGGCAGGTTCAGCTCCGGTCAGGCCCGTCTTCCTTGCGCGCGTCGCCCCGCCGCTCGACAAGGGCGGCCTGGAGCTTCAGCGCCAGTTCCAGAAGCCGTTCCGGCACCGGCTCCTTCTCGATCTCCCGCAGCAGCTGGTCGAATTCGCCCCGTGCCGTTTCGGGCGCGGTTTCGGCCGCGGCGGCAGCGCGCTTGTCCGGGCAGTCCTGTTCGTGCATCGAGTCGGGCCCCGATCCTTTCGGTCCTCTTGGTGCCGGTATCGACGGCCTTGGCCGATTTTGCAAGGCGCGGACGGCGCGTTCTCACCCCTTTTTGCCGTTTCCCGGGCCCCGGAAGCGGCAGGAACCAATGCCATTCTGGCGAGTTGCAGAACGACAACAGCCACCGGACCCCGGCATGAACCCCGTCCCAGACGCCCCGTCGGAACCTTCCATCCTGCTGCCCGGCCGCAATGCCTGGCGCATCGCCCGCGCCGACGCGCTCGCCTTCCTGATCGACGGCGAGGAATATTTCGCCGCCCTCGACAAGACGCTGCGCACGGCGCGCCGCTCGATCCGCATCGTCGGCTGGGACTTCAACCCCGACATAAGGCTGCGCCCGCGCGAAGGCGGCGAGACGCTCGGCGTGTTCCTGCGCCGGCTGGTCGAGCGGGAGCCGGAGCTGGAAATCCACATCCTGGTCTGGGCCATGGGGCCGATCTATTCCAGCCACTCGCTGAAGGTGTTCCGCCGCGACGGCTGGTCGAGCCATCCGCGCATCCATCTTTGCTTCGACACCCGCCACGCGCTGCGCGGCTCGCACCACCAGAAGATCGTGACCGTGGACGATGCGATCGCCTTCGTCGGCGGCATCGACCTGACCGGGGCGCGCTGGGACACCGGCCGCCACGCGGCGCATTGCCCGGAGCGGACGCGGCCGAACGGCGAACCCTACGGCCCGGTCCACGACGTGCAGGCCATGTTCTGCGGCGCGGCGGCGCGCGCGGCCGCGGATCTCGCCCGCTGGCGCTGGGAGCTGGCGGCGGGAACGAAGGCGGCGCCGGTGAGGGACGCCCGCGCCGCGTGGCCGCAGGAGATCCGAGCCGACATGCGCGGCTGCGCCACCGCGATCGCGCGGTCGGTGCCGGCGCTCTCCGGCCTCGACGAGCGGCGCGAGACCTTCCGGCTGACCCGCGACGCGCTGGCGGCGGCGAAGCGCCACATCTATATCGAGACGCAGTATCTGGCCTCCTTCGACATCGGCGACGTGCTCGAGGAAAGGCTGGCAGAGCGGCATGGGCCGGAGATCGCCATTCTCGTCACCAGCAGCTCGCGCGGGCTTCTCGAACAGTTCGTGATGGCCCACAACCGCGACCGGCTGATCCGTCGCCTCCACGACGCCGACCGCTTCGGCAGGCTGCGCGCCATGTATGCCGTGGTGCCGGCGGCGGACGGAAGCGAGTGCGAGGTGCTGATCCATTCCAAGGTGCTGATCGTCGACGACGCCTTCGTTCGCATCGGCTCGTCCAACATGAACAACCGCTCCGAGGCAATGGACATGGAGTGCGACATCGCGGTCGAGGCTGCCTGCGCCGACGAGCGCCGCGCCATCGCCGCCCTGCGCGAGCGGCTGATGGCCGAGCATCTCGACACCTCGCCGGCAGCGGTGGCGGCGGCGATGCGGCGCGGCGGCTCGCTGACCGGCGCGATCGACCGCCTCAACCGGCGGCCGCGCGGCCTGCGGCCGTTCAGCGTCGATCCGGCGGGCGGGACCGCGCCGGTTCCCGGCACGACGCTGCTCGATCCGAAGCGGCCCTTCAGCCCGTTGCGCAGGGCGCGCGAGGTCATCGCCTCGGCGGTGTCGCGGCTGATGCCGGGCGCGCTGTGAGCACATATTCGCTGATCGCGAACAGCGGCAGGCCGAAGGCCAGCGGCACGAAGAAATAGACGACCCGGAAGGCAATGAGAGCCCCGATCGCCGCGCCGCCGGGCAGAAGATAGAGCACCGTCGCCTCCAATACGCCCAGCCCGCCAGGCACATGGCTGGCCAGCGCCAGCACGTTGGCGATCGTATAGACCGAGGCGACCTCGAGATAGGCGACATCGGAGAAGGCCGCCAGCAGCTGGTGAAGGCAGGCGGCGACGCAGGCGAAGTTGAGCGTGCCCGCCGCGACCTGCCCGGCGGCGAGCGGCAGGGACGGCAGTTCGAGCGTCCAGCGGCCGAGCCTGAGCCGCCGGCGCAGGCAGGCGCAGAGCACGAGATAGAGCGCCGGCACGGCGAGGCATGCCGCGGCCAACCCGGCGAGCGCCGGCCGACCGAGCCCGAGAAGCCCGCCCGCCTCGCCCGGATGGAGGATGAGGCCGACGCCGCCGAGCACGGCCAGCCCCAGTCCGACGGTGATGCCGCAGAACAGGATGACCTTGGCGACGTCGCCCGCGCCCAGGCCCCAGCGCGCATAGAAGCGGTAGCGGATCGCGCCGCTGGACAGGGCCGCGAGGCCGACATTGTGGCCGATGGAAAGGCCGACGAAGGAGGCGAGCGCCGCCTGCCGCCACGCCAGCGGCCTGCCGGCATAGCGCAGGCCGAGCCAGTCGAAGAAGGTGAGGCACAGATAGGAGGCGGCCGCGAAGCCGGCCGCAAGGACAAGGCGCGAAGCGGGAATCGCGCCGGCCGAGGCCACGATCTCGTCCAGCGTGTAGCGGCTGAGCGCGCGGTAGAGCAGCACGGCGGCGACGCACAGCGCGGCAATGACGAGGAGACGCAGGAGAAGCCGGGAAACGGCCATGGGCTGCCTTTCGCGAGGGGAAACCGTCGGTAGCGGAACGGAAGCCGGCGCGCGCGGGTTCCCCCTTCCATGACGGGAAAGCGACAGGACGCCGGCGCGCCGCTGCGGCACATCAGGATACTGACCTACAACGTCCACTCCTGCCGCGGCACGGACGGGCGGCGCGATCCGGCCCGCATCGCGGAGGTCGTCGCCCGTTGCAAGCCCGACATCGCCGCGCTTCAGGAGGTCGATGTCGGCCGGGCCCGCTCCGGCGGCGTCGACCAGGCCCACCTCATCGCCGCGCATCTGAGCATGAAGGCCCATTTCCATCCGGCGCTCCATCTCGAACAGGAGCAGTATGGCGATGCCATCCTGACGGCGCTGCCGGCGCGGCTGGTGCGGGCCGCGCCCCTCCCCTCGATCGGCGAGCCGCGCGGCGCGATCTGGGTCTCGGTCGACGTCGGCGGCGCGCAGTTGCAAGTGATCAACACGCATCTGGGCCTGCGCCGGCGAGAGCGCGCCGCGCAGGTGGCGGCGCTGCTCGGCCCCGGCTGGCTCGGCAGCGCCGAATGCCGCGACGCGCCCGCCGTTCTCGTCGGCGACTTCAACACCGTTCCCGGCGCGCTCGCCTATCGCAATCTCGCCCGTCACGGCCGCGACGCGCAGCTTCATGCCGCGGCGCGGACGAAGGCCACCTTCCCGTCATGGCTGCCGATGCTGCGGCTCGACCACATCTTCGTCGGCGAGGGCGTCGAGGCGGTGGAAACGCAGGTGCTGGCCGACGGGCTGGCGCGCCGGGCCTCCGACCACCTGCCGCTCGTCGCCACCCTCGCCGTGCCGGCGCGGCCGCATGTCGAGGCGGCAGTCAGCCCTCCGCCAGCGCCCAGCCGCGCCTGAGATCGGCGACGAAGGCGGCGCGCTCCTTCTCCCGCGCCTCCGAATCGCGGATGCGCAGCAGCCAGGACGGATGGATGGTGGCGACCATGGGCGTGCCGTCGTCGAGCCGCCCGGCCTTGCCGCGCAGCGACGACACGGAAACCGGACGCCCGAGCAGGCTGCGCAAGGCGGTGGCGCCCATCGCCACCAGCACCGCCGGGGCGACGAGCTTGCGCTCCTGGTCGAGCCACCATTTGCAGCGGTCGATCTCGCCGGCATTGGGCCGCGCGTGAAGCCGCCGCTTGCCGCGCCGCTCGAACTTGAAATGCTTAACGGCGTTGGTGACGAAGATGCCGGCACGCGGGATTTCGGCCTCGTCGAGCGCGGCGTCGAACAGGCGTCCGGCCGGACCGACGAAGGGACGCCCGGCGATGTCCTCGCGGTCGCCCGGCTGCTCGCCGACGACCATCATGCGCGCCTGCCGATGCCCTTCGCCCGGCACGACCTGGGTGGCGTCGCGATAGAGCGGGCAGCGCGTGCACGCCGCCTCGAACGCCGCAAGCTCGCCGAGCGAGACGGCCTCCATCTCGGCGTCTGACATCGCAACATCCTCGAAAGCGCAGGCGGCCCGGCAGCGACAGGGAGGGAGACTGTCCCGCCGGGCCGCGCCCGCGGTCAGGCCGCCTTGTGGGCCTTCGCGCGCTCGTTGGCCGAGGTCTCGGCCAGCTTGGTCAGGTCCTCGTCGGTCATCGCCTCCTCCTTCAAGGTGGCGTCGAGAAGCCGCGCGGCGTCATTGAGGCCGAGCTCGGTGGCCCAGCGCTTCAACGTGCCGTAGCGGGTGATCTCGTAATGCTCGACCGCCTGCGCGGCGGAGATCAGGCCGGCGTCGAGGGCCGGCGTGTCCTTGAACTCGTCCATGATCTCCTCGCCTTCGGCGACGATGCCCTCGATGGCGTCGCAGGTCTTGCCGCGCGCCGCCTTGCCGATGATGTCGAACACCTGCTGGAGACGTTCGAGATGGCCCTCGGTCTGCTCGCGATGCTTCTCGAAGGCCGCTTTCAACTCGGTGGACTGCGCCGCGCGCTTCATCTTCGGCAGCGCCTTCAGAATCTTCCTCTCCGCGTAATAGATGTCCTTAAGGGTTTCATGGAACAGGTCGTCCAGCGTCTTTTCCCGTGCGGCCATGGCAGGCGTCTCCTTTTTCGAGAAGGTGATTGGTTGCCGCCTTAGAACCAGTTGCCGCGGCGTTTGTTCCCCGCCGGGAACCCGACCACGGGTTCGCCGGTTATCGGCGCGGCAACGGAGGGACGTTCCTTGGCGGCGAAAATGCGCAGATCCCGGTCCGGCGCGTCGCGGGCGACGCGCGACTTCGGCCGCGCGGCGGGCGGGGCGCTGCTGTTCTCCCTGCCTATGCTGATGACGATGGAGCTGTGGCAGCTCGGCTTCTATCTCGGCCCGGCGCGGCTTCTCGCGCTCCTCGTCAGCGCGCTGCCGCTTCTGGTGTTCCTGTCGCGCTACATCGGCTTCGAGCGCACCAGGGGCTGGCGCGACGACGTGCTCGACGCGCTGATCGCGCTCGGCACTGCCGCCGTGGTGTGCCTGACGCTTCTCCTGCTGTTCGGGACGATCACGCTCGATACGCCGGCCGACGAATGGGTCGGCAAGACCGCGATCCAGATGGTGCCGGCCGCGATCGGCGCGCTGCTGGCCAAGAGCCAGTTCGGCGCGTCGGCCGTGGAGGACGGCGCGGCTGCGGAGGAAACCTATGGCGGCGAGCTGTTCCTGATGGCGGTGGGGGCGCTCTTCCTCGGCTTCAACATCGCGCCGACGGAGGAGACGCTGCTGATCTCCTACCAGATGAGCGAGTGGCATGCGCTCGGGCTGATGCTCTTGTCACTGGCGCTGATGCACGGCTTCGTCTTCGCGCTCGGCTTCGCCGGCGGCTCGGAGGTTTCGGCCGACGAGCCGTGGTGGAGCGCATTCGTGCGCCTCACCCTGCCGGGCTACGTCGTCGCGCTGGCGATCAGCCTCTACGTGCTTTGGCTGTTCGGCCGCACCGATGGCCTCGACGCCGACGCCGTGGCGATGGCGACTGTGGTGCTGGCCTTTCCCTCGGCAATCGGCGCCGCCGCGGCGCGGCTGATCCTCTAGGGCCGCGCCGTGGGCAGCGAACGCAAGACCGACAGGCCGCTCGTCGAATGGGTCGCGGGCGCGCTGTCCTGCGTCCTCGTCGTTTCGCTCGCCGGCTTCCTGCTCCATCGCGCGCTGTCGGAAGACCGGCTCACCCCCCGGCTCTCGGCCGCCGTCGAGGCGGTCGAGCAGCGCGCGCGCGGCGCGCTCGTCAGGATCGTGGTTTCCAATGACGGCGACGCCACGGCGGCGGCCGTGCGCGTGCGCGCAACGCGCCGCGACGACGCCGTCGGCGCGGCCAGCGAGATCGAGTTCGACTATCTCGCCGGCCGCGCGGTCCGGCGCGGCGCGTTCATGATGCCGGGCACGGCGCTTGCGCCGGAAGACATCGACATCGAGATCGTCGGCTTCGTCGAGCCGTGACCCTTGCAAGGGCGCGGGGCGATACCCATATGCCGTCCAGCGCGCTTCCGCGCCTGACCACGGATGTACTGGCAGGCTCGCGTCGAGGCGACGCCGGAAGGTCGGGTTTTCAAAGAACCCGGCCTTTTTCTTTGGCCGTGCCGTTGCCCGAGGGAACCTCTCGCCCCGCGCGGGGGTTCGGTTGCATGAACGGCAAAGGAGATTTTCCATGGCCAGATGCGACCAGTGCGGCAACGATTACGACAAATCCTTCGAGGTTCGGATCGCGGGCGAAACCTACGTCTTCGACAGCTTCGAATGCGCGATCCACATGCTGGCGCCGATCTGCCCGCATTGCGGCTGCCGCGTCGTCGGCCATGGGGTCGAGCAGGAAGACGTGATCTTCTGCTGCGCCCATTGTGCCAGCCAGGAAGGCGCCACCGAGCTGATCGACCGGGTGGAGTGACGCCGGAACGATTATCGGTCTAGCCAGCGCAGCACCGTCGATTCATCCGCGTCCAGCCCCTTGAGCGGACGCCGGAAACGCCGGCGCAGCGCGCTTATCTCGTCGCCGAGCCGTCCCTCCTCCCACGCCGCGATCACCGCCGGGTGGACGTAGCAGCGGCGGCAGACGGCGCGCGTGTTGCGCAGCATCCCCGCCACATCGTCGAGAACGCGGTTGAGCACGGTCGTCTCCTCGCGCTTCGTGGCGGGTTGCGCCTCGTCCGCCAGCGCCAGCGCCGCCGCCACCGTCGCGCCCCAGGTGCGGAAATGCTTCGAGGTGAAGTCGGCGCCGGTCGCCTCGCGCAGATAGGCGTTGACGTCCTGCGAGCGGATGGAGTGGCGCTCGCCGTCCTCGCCGAGATACTGGAACAGGCGCTGCCCCGGCAGCTCCTGGATCGCGCGCACCACATTGGCGACCCGACGGTCCGACAGCCTGAGCCGCCAGGCCTGCCCCGACTTTCCGACGAAGGAAAAGCGCAGACTCGACCCTTCGACCGCGAGGTGGCGGCCGCGCAGCGTCGTCAGGCCGAAGCTCGCATTGTCACGCGCATAGGCGTCGTTGCCGACGCGGATCAGCGTGTTGTCGAGCAGCCTCACCACCGAGGCCACCACGCGCTCGCGCGGCAGGCCGTGGCGGCGCAGGTCGGCGTCGATGCGCGCGCGCAGGCGCGGCAGCGCGTGGCCGAAGGCGGCGAGGCTGGAGAACTTGGCCTCGTCGCGGCAGGACGCCCATGCCGGATGGTAGCGATATTGCTTGCGTCCCCGCGCGTCGCGCCCGGTCGCCTGGATGTGGCCGGCAGGATCGGGGCAGATCCACACGTCGCTCCACGCCGGCGGGATCGCCAGCGCCCTTATGCGCGCGAGCTCGCCCGGCTCGGCAAGCCGCCCGCCCTCGGGATCGAGATAGAAGAAGCCCCTGCCCGCGCGCCGGCGGCGCAAGCCCGGCTCCGTGTCGCTGACATAGGAAAGGTCGGCACGCGTCGCCGCCTGCTCGGGTGTGGGCTGCTCGGGTGTGGGTTTTTCCGCCATCATGGTTCGCGCTGAACCCGCATGGCGTGATACGGTTCCAATGCAACTACAGGCCGCCTGAAGACGTTGATGTCTTCCTTGGGCGGGGATTCTGATTTTCGGGAGGCTTCACATGACCCTATCGCGCATTTTCGGCCGAGCCATCGTCGCGCTCGGACTTTCCACCGTTGCCGCGAGCGCGCAGGTCGTGGTCTCGTCGAAGATCGACACCGAGGGCGGCGTGCTCGGCCACATCATCCAGTCCGTGCTGAACGCCAACGACATCGCGACGACGGACCGCATCCAGCTCGGCGGCACGCCGGTGGTGCGCAACGCCATCCTTGCAGGCGAGATCGACATCTATCCCGAATATACCGGCAATGCGGCCTATTTCTTCGAGAAGGCCGACGACCCGCTGTGGAAGGATGCGGGCCAAGCCTACGCGGAAGCGAAGACGCTCGACTACGACGCCAACAAGCTGGTCTGGCTCGCGCCGGCCTCCGCCAACAACACATGGGGCATCGCCGTGCGCAAGGAGGTGGCGGAGGAGAACGATCTCGCCACGCTCAGCGATTTCGGCGCCTATGTCGCCGGCGGGGGCACGGTGGTGCTGGCCGCCTCGGCCGAGTTCGTCAATTCGCCGGCCGCGCTGCCGGCATTCCAGACCACCTACGGTTTTGCGCTGAAGCCGGACCAGCTCGTCACCCTTTCGGGCGGCGACACCGCCGCCACCATCGCGGCGGCGGCCAACCAGACCAGCGGCGTCAACGCCGCCATGGTCTACGGCACCGATGGCGGCATCGCGCCGTCCGGTCTCGTCGTGCTGGAGGACGACAAGCACGTCCAGCCGGTCTACCAGCCCGCGCCGGTGATCCGCGAGCAGGTCTTGACCGCCAACCCCAACATCGAGGCGCTGCTGAAGCCCGTCTTCGAGGCGCTCGACCTCGAGACGCTCCAGACCCTCAACGGCCGCGTCCAGGTCGGCGGCGAGCCGGCCAAGGCCGTGGCCGAGGACTTCCTGAACGAAAACGGCTTCCTCGACTGACGGTGAGCGTCGGGGATGGCATAGCGCCGGCGGCGGGGACGAGGACGAGCCCGGCCCTGGACCGCCTCGGCCTGCTGATCGCCGCGCTCGGTTTCTATGGCCTGCTTTTCGCGCCGCTGATGACGCTGCGCGCCAACCGCATCGTGCCCGGCGAGGGCCGCATGGCGTGGGAGGCCTTGCCGGCGCTTTCGGCCGGCCTGTTCTGCGCCGTCGCCGTGGCGGCGCTCGTCGCGGCGTCGGTCAGGGCGCGACCCTCCTTTCGGCTCGTCGCCGGGCTTGCCGGGCTGGGCGCGCTCGCAATCTTTGTCGGCATCGCCGGCGATCATCTGACGCCGGAGGGCGACCGGCTGGCGCGGGTGTCGCCGGCCTCGGGCTTCTGGATGCTGCTGCTCGCCTTCGCGCTCCTGCTGACGGACAGCCTGTCGCGGATGACGATCAGGCCTGCGGGCCGCGTCGCGCTGCTCTTCGGTGGCGCGCTCGTCTTCCTTGCCGTGCCGGCATCCGGCCTGTGGGACGACCTGTCGGTGATGAAGGAATATCAAGCCCGCGCCGACAGCTTTCGCGCCGAGGGTGTGCGCCATCTCGCTCTGGCCTTCGGCTCGATGGCGGCGGCGGTCGCGGCCGGCATCCCGCTCGGCGTCGCCTGCCATCGCGCGCCGCGGGCGCGGGCCGCGGTGCTCAACCTGCTCAACGTCATCCAGACCATCCCCTCCATCGCCCTGTTCGGCCTGTTGATCGCGCCGCTCGGCTGGCTGGCGGCCAACGTGCCGGCGGCGGCCGCGCTCGGCATACGCGGCATCGGCGTGGCCCCGGCGGTGGTGGCGCTGTTCCTCTATTCGCTGTTGCCGGTGGTGGCCAACACGGTGGCGGGCCTGGCCTCCGTGCCGGCGGCGGTGCGCGAGGCGGCGCGCGGCATGGGCATGACCGGCGGCCAGCGCCTGATGCGGGTCGAGCTGCCGCTGGCGCTGCCGGTGATGCTGACGGCGATCCGCATCGTCCTCGTCCAGAATATCGGCCTTGCCACGGTAGCGGCGCTGATCGGCGGCGGCGGCTTCGGCGTGTTCGTGTTCCAGGGCATCGGCCAGATGGCGATGGACCTCGTGCTGCTCGGCGCGCTGCCGACGGTGCTGCTCGCCTTCGCTTCGGCCATCGTCCTCGACGCGCTGGTCGAGCGGCTTTCGGTGCCGGCGCGAAACGGAGACGCCGCATGATCGAGATCGAGCATGTCAGCAAGGTCTACGACGAAACAGCCGTCGTCGACGACGTGTCGATGACGATCCCACCGCATGAGATCGTCGCCATCGTCGGCACGTCGGGCTCGGGCAAGACGACGCTGCTGCGCATGATCAACCGGCTGGTCGAGCCGGACGGCGGCGCGATCCGGCTGGACGGCACCGACAACCGCGCCGTGCCCGGCCATATGCTGCGCCGCTCCATCGGCTATGTCATCCAGGGGCACGGGCTGTTTCCCCACCGCACGGTGGCCGAGAACATCGCCACCGTGCCGCGCCTGCTCGGCTGGGACGCGGAGCGGATTGCCGCGCGGGTCAACGAACTGATGACGCTGTTCCAGCTCGATCCGGCCGTTTTCGCCCAGCGCCTGCCGCATGAGCTGTCCGGCGGCCAGCAGCAGCGCGTCGGCGTCGCCCGCGCGCTCGCGGCCGAGCCCAACGTGCTGTTGATGGACGAGCCGTTCGGCGCGCTCGACCCGATCATCCGCGCCAAGGCGCGCGACGACCTCAAGGCGATCCAGAAACGCTTCGGCACCACCATCGTCCTCGTCACCCACGACATGGAGGAAGCGATTTCGCTCGGCGACAGGATCGCGGTGATGGAAGCCGGCCGGCTGCTTCAATATGCGACGCCGGCGGAAATCCTGGCGCGACCGGCCAGCGCTTTCGTAGAGGCACTGGTCGGATCGGCCGACCGGCCGCTGCGGCTGCTGTCGCTGGCAAGCGTGGCCGAGGCGATGGAGCCCGGCGAGGCGGCGGGCGAGGCGGTTTCCCCCGACACCACCCTGCGCGACGCGCTGGCCGCGCTGCTGTGGTCGGGC
>Ga0172382_10000877_pt1 | contig 55908 bp, 49 predicted proteins | sample Leawel138RmetaG_FD_122245 | JGI IMG/M metagenome (GOLD analysis project Ga0172382, IMG submission 122245) | Leachate microbial communities from a municipal landfill in Southern Ontario, Canada - Leachate well 138R metaG | ecosystem: Engineered > Solid waste > Landfill > Unclassified | place...
CAAAAGATGAGGCCAAAGTGAAGAATTTCATTGACTATCTGCTCTCGCCTACAGGTCAGAAAATCGTGGAAGAAACCGGTTATGTACCTGTCAGTTAAACAAATTTCAGCAAATGGCACAAAAAAATCTTTTGGGAAAAATTATTGAAAAGACTGCAGAAAGTCTGCTTACCGTCAGCGGCGCACTGACGACCATTGCAATTTTGTTCATCACCATTTTCCTTTTCAAAGAAGGTTTCGGTTTGTTCAAAACGCCGGCCATAGAAGACGGCTACGGACTTTATGTAAATCCCGAAAATCCGGTCAATCAGCTGTATCCCCTGGATGTCAAAAATATGTATGACGAGGAAATCATCAATTGGAAGGAAGTGGGAGGAACCGATTGGGAAATCATGGTTTTCAGGATTGACGATGTGTTTGATTATTATTCGGATGAGGATTTGGGTGAAAACTACAGTCTGCTTCCCGAAAAATTAGGGCATATCATCTCTGACCACAAAAATATCATCGCTTATGTGCCGGAAGAATTTGCACCTTCGGCTGCACAGGGCGCAAAAGAAGTGAAGGTTCTCAATACCACGGTTTCGGATTTCTTTCTCGGAAAAGAATGGCTGCCCACAGCCACGCCATCGCCTTTGTTTGGTTCATTGCCGCTAATTCTGGGCACCTTGCTGGTCAGTCTGATTGCCATTGTTTTGGCATTGCCTTTGGGCTTGGGCGTTGCGGTTTATTTGTCGGAACTGGCGGATGAACGGATGCGGAAATTCTTGAAACCGGTCATCGAACTGCTGGCGGGTATTCCTTCGGTGGTGTACGGCTTTTTTGGTTTGGTGGTGGTTGCGCCTTTGGTGCAGAAAGCTTTTAATCTGCCGGTGGGTGAAACCGCTTTTACAGGCGGATTGATTTTGGCCATCATGGCTCTGCCGACGATTATTTCGGTAGCTGAAGATGCTATCAGCAATACGCCGAGAGCAATGCGCGAAGCCAGTCTGGCACTGGGAGCCACCCAATGGCAGACGATTCGCAAAGTGGTGATTCCTTATGCCGGTTCCGGGATTTCGGCGGCTGCAGTTTTGGGCATCGGTCGTGCGGTGGGTGAAACCATGGCGGTGCTGATGATTACCGGAAATGCGGCGGTGATTCCCACTTCGATTTTTGAACCCGTCCGGACCATTCCGGCCACCATTGCGGCAGAATTGGGCGAAGCACCTTCGGGCGGTCAGCATTATCAGGCTTTGTTCCTGCTCGGTTGTATTTTATTTTTGATATCGATGATGATTTCGGTGGTTTCCGAAATGGTTTCAAAAAAGAAAAATTACAAAAGCGTATAAAATGAATCAAAAAATAAAACAAAAAACAGTCTTCTTTTTATTCCGTTTGTTCAGCTTTTTCATCGTTGGAATTTTGGTGAGCATCCTCGGATTCATCGTGATTAACGGTATCAGAGTAATCAGCTGGGATTTCCTGACCAAATCCCCGACCGATGGCATGACGGCAGGCGGAATTTTCCCTGCCATTGTCGGAACCTTCTATCTGGTCATCGGCAGTTTGATTTTTGCGGTTCCTTTGGGCGTGATGTCCGCAATTTACACCACCGAATATGCCGGCAACGGCTACATTGTCCGTTTCATCCGACTGATGACCAACAACCTGGCAAGTGTGCCTTCCATTGTTTTCGGACTTTTTGGTATGGCTTTGTTTGTCAATAATTTAGGTTTTGGAGATTCAATTCTGGCGGGTTCGCTTACGCTTGGTCTGCTGACTTTGCCTTTGATTATTCGTACTTCGGAAGAAGCATTGAAGGCGGTTCCCGATGCTTATCGCAGCGGAAGTCTGGCTTTGGGAGCAAGCAAACTTCAAACCATCCGAAAAGTGGTTTTGCCGAGTGCTTTGTCCAATATACTGACCGGTGTGATTCTTTCCATCGGAAGGGTTTCGGGCGAAACTGCACCGATTCTTTTCACGGTTGCAGCTTATTTTCTGCCGAATCTGCCGCAGAGCATTTTCGACCAGGCGATGGCGCTGCCTTACCATTTGTATGTACTGGCAACAAGCGGTACAGACCTGGAAGCTTCGCGCCCGATGGCTTACGGAACGGCCTTGGTGCTGATTGTCATCGTGCTGGTTTTCAATCTGTCAGCTACGCTTTTGCGTCAGGGCTTAAACAAAAAATTTAAACAAAATTAAAGATGATAAAAGTTAAAGACATCAATTTCTATTACGGAGATTTTCATGCACTGAAAGACATCAGCATTAAAATCAAACCCAATACTGTAACGGCTTTTATCGGTCCGTCGGGTTGCGGGAAATCTACTTTCCTCAGATTGTTCAACCGGATGAACGATCTGATTGCGGACACCCGTTTGGAAGGCGAATGTCTGATTGATGGCAAAGACATTTACGGAAAATCTGTGGATGTGGACAAATTGCGCAAAAATGTGGGCATGGTTTTTCAAAAACCCAATCCCTTTCCAAAGTCCATTTTTGAAAATGTAGCCTATGGTTTGCGGGTAAACGGGATGAACGACAAAAAGAAAATCGCACAAAGGGTAGAGAATTCATTGATTTCGGCAGCTTTGTGGGATGAAGTCAGGGACAAACTGAACAAATCTGCCTTTGAACTGTCGGGCGGTCAGCAGCAGCGTTTGTGCATTGCACGGGCTTTGGCGGTGAATCCAAAGATTTTGCTGATGGACGAACCGGCTTCGGCACTTGACCCGATTTCGACTTCCAAAATTGAGGAACTCATCCATCAGTTAAAGGAGGATTACACCATCGTCATCGTGACCCACAATATGCAGCAGGCGGCGAGGGTAAGCGACAAAACCGGATTTTTTATGTTGGGTGAACTGATTGAATACAGCGATACCAAGAAGATGTTCCTGAAACCGGACAAGGAAACCACACAAAATTATATCACCGGAAGATTTGGATAAAAAAATTATATGAAAAATAAAAAAACAATTGCGTTGGTGGCGCATGATAACTGTAAACAGGAATTACTCGACTGGGTCGGGATGAACTGGAGAAAACTGATCGAATTCAAACTGGTCTGCACCGGAACCACCGGCCGGCTGACCGTCGAGAAATTAAACGAATGTATGAAACCGGCCGGAATTGAGGATCAGCCGGATCTGACCCTGTTGAAATCCGGACCTTTGGGCGGCGATCAGCAGTTGGGTGCCATGATCTGCAACGGCGGTGTGGATATACTGATTTTTTTCTGGGATGCGATGGAACCTCAGCCGCATGATGTGGATATCAAGGCACTGCTCAGGATTGCAACCCTGTACAATATTGTTTACGGTTGCACACGGTCTTCAGCCGATTTCATCATCACATCTACATTGATGAACGGAAATTATACAACCGGAAGACCTGAACAAATTGATTTTTACCAAAACAGGGAATTGAGTCATATTTGACTTCAAGCCAGTTGAATGTCAATCAAATAACTGATTGAGACGGAAATTAAATTCAGAAAAAAATTAAAAAATTAATATAAATGTTACACAACGAACAGGAATTGATTTATCTGAGAGAGGAAATCAATCAGATGTGGAAACTGGTGATCTCGCAGGTGACAAAAACCAAACAGGCTTTGCTCAACAATGATGTGGAGCTGGCGCTGGAAATCATCAAACTCGAAAAAAGAGTGGATGGCATCGAACTGAAAATCGACAGCAGCTGCGAACACTATATTGCGCTTTACAGCCCGGTGGCGATTGATTTGCGTTTTGTGCTGTCCATCATGAAAATCAGCATCACGCTCGAAAGGATTGCGGATTATGCGGCCGGCGTTGCGCATTACGTTACTGAAAAAGATTGTCATGCCTTTACGTCCAAAATGAAAGAAATGCTGGAAATCGAAAGAATGTTTGATCTGCTGCTGAATATGCTGACCGACAGTCTGACTGCTTTCAATACGGAGAACACAAAAAGTGCAGGCAAAATTCTGTCAAAAGACAAAGAAGTCAACAAGATTTTCAACAAAGCCTTTGAAACACTTTTGGAACAGCTGAAAAAGGAAAACAAAGACATCGGCTGCGGACTGAATACGATCATGGCGATTCGAAAAATGGAACGCATCGGCGACCATTGCAGCAATATCGTGGAGGAAATCGTGTTCTTTGTGGAAGCAAAAGTCCTGAAGCATAAAGGGAAAAATAAATAAATGCAGATTTTTTTTGAGTAACTTTGGGCAGCAATAAAAAAAACAGAATGAGCCGGATTCTGATCGTGGATGATGACAGCAGCATTGCTGAAATTTTGGAATTCAATCTGAAAAATGAAGGTTTTGAAGTGGACACGGCAGTGTCGGCTGAGGAAGCACTGAATAAACCGATTGCCCAATTCAATCTGATACTTTTAGATGTGATGATGGGCGGAATGTCGGGCTACAAAATGGCTGAAAAAATCAGAAAAGACGGACTGATTGTTCCAATCATTTTTCTGACTGCAAAAGATACCGAAAATGATATGCTCACCGGTTTTTCGGTCGGCGGAGATGATTATATTTCAAAACCTTTTTCTGTCAAAGAGGTGGTTGCAAGGATAAAAGCGGTGCTAAAAAGAGGATCCAAAAACGAAATTTCAGACAATAACAAATTGATTTACAATAATTTTATTCTGGATTTTAATTTGAAGGAACTGAGAATAGACTGTGAAACAATCGCACTGACCAAAACCGAATTTGAGCTTTTGTCGCTGTTGGCCAAAAATCCCGACCGGATGTTTTCAAGAGAAAATATCATCACCAAACTGTGGCAGGAATCACCCTATATCACCGAACGGACGGTGGATGTGCACATTGCGCGGATACGGAAAAAACTGGGCAATTATGCTTCGGTCATTCACAACCGTGCCGGTTACGGCTATCGGTTTAATATTTCGGATTTATGAAGCTGAATTACCGCCGTCGGCTGTTTTTGTATGTAGGGCTGATCTTTGCGCTGTTCACTGCAGGTGTGATTATTTTTGAACAGATACTCGAAAAAGACTACAAAACCCGTGTACTCAGCGAACGATTGGAAACTTATACCGAAATCATTCAGAACGGGCTTTCAAAAAATGATGAAGATATCAATGCTGAAATGGCCGGACTTCAAACTTTATTGCCAAAAGATCTGAGAATCACATTGATTGATTTTTCGGGGAAAGTGCTTTTTGACAATTCAATCCGGGATTATTCGGAACTGGAAAACCACAATGACCGACCTGAAATTGTTGAGGCAGCGCAGTCGGGATCCGGAACCGACATACGATTGTCGGAATCAAACCAAAGAAAATATCTGTATTTCGCCAAAAATTTCGGCGTTAATTTTATACGTGTCGCATTGCCCTACGACACACAATTGCAGCAGTCGCTGAAACCGGGCAATGCTGCGCTGTATTTTATATTGGCGGTTTTTGCTGTTTTTCTTTGCTTTATTCATATCATCACCCGACGGTTTGGAAAAACCATCGGTCAGCTTCGGGATTTTGTGCTTTCATCCGATCCGATGGAACTGAAACAGCTCCGGTTTCCGGATGATGAAGTGGGTGAAATCGGAATTAAAATTGCAGAAAATTATCAGAAACTCAAGGAAAGCAGAAGAAATTTGAATCTTGAAAAACAAAAACTGCTGCAGCATATCCAGATTCTTGAAGAAGGTATCTGTTTTCTTTCGCCCCAATATAAGGTGGAATTTCACAACGGATTGTTTATTCAGTATCTGAATACGATTTGTGATGAACCCGACAGTGATCCTGCGCTGATTCTGAGCGATCCCGGTTTTCGGAAACTTCAGAAATTTCTGAAAAAAAAGGAGAAACCTTATTTTGAGGATCAAATCGTCAAACAGGGTAAAACTTTTTTGGTCAGAGCCAATGTTTTTGAGGACGAAAGTCTTGAAATTATTCTGAACGACATAACAAAACAGGAAAAAGTAAAACAGCTCAAACAGGAAATGACCGGTAATGTGGCACACGAACTTCGGACACCGGTGGCGGGCATTCGTGCATATTTGGAAACCGTGCTGACACAGGATTTGGATGAAGGAAAGAAACGGTATTTCATCGAACGGTCTTTTCAGCAGATTTTGGCGCTCTCTGAAATTATCAGAGACATGAGTCTGATTGCGAAAATGGAGGAAACACCCAATCTGATTGTTTCCGAAAAAGTGAATATTGAAGCATTGCTGAATCGGATCAATGAAGAAGTCGGCGCTCAGCTGAAATCAAAAAATATGGATTTCGATTTTCAATTGCCGCCTAATACCGAAATCAACGGCAGTTCCAATCTGATTTATTCAATTTTCAGAAATCTTACCGATAACGCCATCCGTTATGCCGGTTCGGACACCAAAATCAATGTGAGTATCTACAATGAAGACGCTGATTATTACTATTTTTCGTTTTACGATACAGGAGCTGGCATTCCAGACGAAAGCCGGCTGAATAGGATTTTTGAACGGTTTTATCGGGTGAACGAAGGCAGGACACGCGACACCGGCGGTTCGGGTCTGGGTCTGTCGATTGTGAAAAATGCGGTAATTTTTCACAAAGGAAAGATTGCTGCCAAAAACCGAAAAAACGGCGGGTTGGAGTTTCTGTTTACTTTGAAGAAGTGATTTTTGCAGATGGCAATTATAGATTCCAGGTTCCAATTTTTTCAGGTTCACACCCAAAATCAGTTGCCCCGCATCCAACAAATCTAAAAACCCAGACTTCTCAATTCCTCAATTTCATCAACGGTTTTGATCAGTCCTTTTCCAAGTCTTCTGAAACCGTCTTTTGTAATCAGGAAATTGTCCTCAATCCTGATTCCGCCAAAGTTTTTGTGTTTTTCAACCTCCTCATAATTGATGAAATCCTTTAATTTGTTTTCTGCTTTCCAAATATCGATCAGTTCGGGAATCACATAGATACCCGGTTCGACTGTTACCACAAAACCTTCTTCAAGCGGACGGCCCAGTCTGAGCGATTTCCACCCAAAAGTTTTGGTGTCTTTCGGATTATCCTGAGTATAACCGACATACTGTTCACCCAGATTTTCCATATCGTGCACATCCAGACCCATCATGTGCCCGACACCACACTGGAAAAACAAAGTATGAACATTGTTTGCCAATGCTTCTTCCGGATTTCCTTTGAGCAGACCCAGATCAGTCAGTCCTTCCACCAGTCGCAATGCAGCGGTGCGATGGACTTCTTTGTAATTCAGACCCGGTTTCATGATCGAATGAGAATCTTCAAACGCCTTCAGTACGATATTGTAAAAATCTTTTTGAGTTGAATTGAATTTTTTGCTCGCAGGAAAAGTTCTGGTCAGATCGCCGGCATAACCCAATGCGGTTTCGACACCCGAATCGTTGAGCACCATATCACCTTCTTTGAGCGTATTCATTCTGAAATGATTGTGAAGAATTTCGCCCCGAATCGTCATGATCGCCGGATATGAAAATCTGCATTCATTGTCAACAGCAAATTTCTCGATCGCGCTGACCAGCTGATATTCCTTTATTCCGGGTTTTGCCATCCGCATTGCCAACAGATGCATTTCGTTGGAAACATTGACCGCTTTTTCGATTTCTTCAATTTCTTCGGGCTGTTTGATTGACCGCTGTTTTACAATTGCTTTGATAAATTTTTCGGAAACATAAGAATCAACTTCCGAGATACCGCAGCCGATCAGCTCGCTGAGTTTCAGTCGCTGAGCTGCGGAATAGGGCGGAAGGATATGAATTTTTTGAGATTTATCTTTTGCTGTTTTCAGATAATCCGACAGTTTCCAAAAATCCTTTCTGTTGTGAACACCTGATTTTTCTGCTTTTGACTGTATGGTTTCCTGTCTGCCCATCCAAACGATTGCGTCTATGCTCAGTTCGTCGCCAAAAATAATTGTTTCATCAGTATCAAGATCGATAACCGCAGCCAGTCCGGGTTCGCTGATTCCGAAATAATACAGAAAGCTGCTGTCCTGACGAAAAGGAAAAGTGTTGTCGGCAAAATTCATCGGCATTTCAGTATTCCCGATAAAAATCAGCAGACCCGACGATACATTTTTTTTCAGGATTTCCCTCCTTTTCTCATATATTTCTTTTGAAAACATGTCTTTGATTTCTTTGATTGGACTGTAAATTTAATACGAAACTGCAACAAATGACAGCAAAACCGACAAAAAGAAATTTGACAAATCGGTTTACATACTGACTGAATTTTTGGTAACTTGCAGTCAGTCTAAAGTTTAGGAGGTATGAAAAAGTTTTCTTTTTTATTTTTGTTCAGTTGTATTTTTCTGAATGCACAGCAGTCGGAACTGGTCAGCAATATCTGGTATCTCGAATCGGTATCGGACGAAATTCATGAGGGCAATGTTTATCCGCCGGTCAATGAAGAAATGTCGCAGATTACTTTTGAATTTTATCAGGAAAATGGTGAATGGTATTTTTTGACCGGAGCCTGTGCGCCGATTTCAGCAAAAATTTCAGATTTTGAAAATGATGCTTTCTTCTATTCTGATTTGGAATGCTGCGAAGAAGGTGAGATGTGTACACTGCCCGAGAATCAGGAATTTGAACAGCTCTACATTTCTTATTTCAATCAGATTCCCGATCCGGGGCTCTTTTATTTTATCAACGAAAATCCGGACGGTTCGCTGAGTCTGTATATGGGCACCCAGATTTTTCAGGAAATGAATTTCAGAAATGTCAGCCTGTCGGTTCAGGATGTCAATGATATAGAACAGCCCGAATACCTGCTGAATTTTCATGATAATGAACTCGTTGTTCAAAATCAAAATCAGACACCTGCAGCTGCTTCGGTTGAAATTTATGATTTGTCGGGCAAAAGGATTTTTGAAAATAACAGCCTGAGCAGTCAGCGCATCCAGGTTGGAAATCTCCCTAAATCAATTTATATCGTCAGGATCAGGGACAGTGAAGGAAGGATTTTCAGTAAGAAACTGAGAAAGAATTAAAAGATTTAAATTTTTATTCAGCAAAAGTAAAGCGGACAAACCTCCGCTTTTATTTGAATTTAATTTGAATCAACAGATTTTTTTACGGGTTGATGGTCAAAAACACATAAGCGACCAGATTGACCAGGAGTACCACTCCGTAAACCGAATTGCTTCGTCCGCCGATCAGTGAAATCATCACCGTAAAAATTGAAATCGCAATCAGTATGATCGACAGCAGATCCAAGCCCAGAATGACCGAGAAACCCCAGAAATAACTTGCAATCGAGACCGCCGGAATGGTCAACCCGATACTTGCAATCGCCGATCCCAATGCCAGATTGAGACTTGTCTGAAGCTTGTCTTTTCTGGCCGCATTCACCGCCGCAATTCCTTCCGGCAAAAGGATGATGGCAGCTATGATCACGCCGACAAGGGTTTTGGGCAGTCCGTAGGAAACAATCAGTGTTTCCATCGGTATGGAAAGATCTTTTGCAAGCAGCACCACGATTGCCAGACTCAAAATCAGGAATATCAGACTGATAAAAAATGACCTCGTTGAAACGGTTACCGAATTGTGCTCCTTGTTTCCGTCTTCCGAAACAATGAAATATTCCCTGTGTTTGGTGGTTTGTGCGGATATAAATGCCACATAGATCACCAGACAGGCAAAAACTTCAAAAATTATCTGCGATTTGGTATAGTACGGTCCCGCCTGGCTGTTGGTAAAGGTCGGAAGCACCATTGTGAATGCAACAATTGATATCAGAGTGACCAGCGCAATACGAACCGAATGTGCAGAAAAAGTCTGGGTATGAAATTTATTGCCGCCGATAAACAGGCTGAGCCCGACAATTCCGTTCAAAATGAGCATCACCGCCGCATAAACCGTGTCTCGCGCAAAGGAAGCATATTGTTCGCCGCCGGTAATCATCAGTGAAACGATGATCGAAACTTCAATAATGGTGATTGACAATGCGAGAATGATGGTTCCGTATGGTTCACCGACCCTGTGTGCAACGATCTCGGAATGATGAACCGCTGACATTACGCTGAAAATCAGTAGAATTCCGGCAAATATCTGAAACGGAATATTGTCGTCAAGATAGCCTGAAAGATACAAAACCCAAGCGAGCAGAGGGATTGAGGTTGTCCATTCATAAAACTTTCTGATTCCTTTTAATCTTTTGATTCTGCTCATACATTGTTTTTTGTCAATTTAATATAATTCCATTTTAGAGTTATATTTCTCTGATAATAAGTCTGTTCCATCTTGTTTTGATTTCACTCTGCACAATCCGTCAACAGAACAATTTGGAAAATTTCGAATTTCATAAAACCGGCAGTTCACAAAATCAAACAAAAAGTTTGAAATCCATGTTTTTAACGGTTTTTGCAAAAATAAAAAAGTAGCATGAAAAATTAAATCTGCACTGCATTTTTTTGGATTTAATTTATGATTTATTTCAATCTCAATTCAGCAGTATTTAGCCACAGAGGATTCAAATTGGTAAAGATTTGGAAAAAAATGAAATCATTATTTTTGACAAATCTTAAGCTTTTTCAATTCAGATAATTAAGATAAAAATGAATTCTTTTTAAATTTTTTCTGAATTTATTTCAGATATGAATTTTAACTGTATTTTTGAAACAATTAAGAAATGGTTGGTCTAAAGATAATGGCTGCTACGCTCATGGTCAGAGTTCTAATTTACATTGCTGTTTTTTGTTTTGGTTCCTGTCTTTTCGGACAGGAATTCGATACCATTCCGAGAAAGAGAATCCGACTCGTTAAGGTATTGGAAGGCCCGAAAATTAACGGAATTCTGGATGATGCAGCATGGCAGAATGCACCTGTTGCAACCGACTTTGTGGAACGTCTGCCCAACAACGGCAGACCGATTCCGGACAGCCTGAGAACCGATGTGAAGATCGTTTATGACGATTTTGGAATTTATTTCGGTGCAACCATGTACGATCCCGAACCCGATAAAATACTGAAAGAACTGACAGAACGCGACGGTATCGGCAATGATGATTTCTTTTTTATACTGCTCAACGGTTACAATGACCGTCAGCAGAGTCTTCAGTTTATCGTGACCGCTGCAGGTGTACAGTATGATGCGAAAATGACCAACGGAAATGAGGATGTTTCGTGGAACGGCGTCTGGTACAGCAGCGTGAAAATCAATGATGACAGCTGGGTGGCAGAGGTTTTTATTCCTTATTCCGAAATCCGATTCCCAAAAAAAGATGTTCAGCAGTGGGGTCTGCAGATGGAAAGAGAATTTCGAAGAACCAGAACCCGATACAGTTGGAATCATGTGGACAATGTCAAAGGTTTGTTTTCGATTTATGACGGTGAAATTCACGGCATTCAAAACATCGATCCGCCGGTACGGCTGTCTTTTCTGCCCTATTTGTCCGGCTATATCAACGATTACGACCGGAAAACCGATTTTGTTTACAACGGCGGACTGGATCTGAAATACGGAATCAGTGATGCTTTTACGCTCGATATGATGCTGGTGCCCGATTTTGGCCAGACCAAATTTGATCCAAAAGTTCTGAATCTTACCGCCTTTGAAGTTCAGTACGAAGAACAGCGGCCTTTCTTTACAGAAGGGACCGAACTGTTCAACAAAGGAGATTTGTTTTATTCCAGAAGGGTAGGCGGATATCCGAGTCTGTACCCGAATCTTTCCGCAGATGAAGAAATTGTTAAATTTCCGGCAAAAGTGGATTTGATCAATGCAATAAAAGTTTCGGGCCGAACCAGGAAAAATCTCGGTATCGGAATTTTCAATGCAGTTACAGAAAGGACTTATGCCAAAATTAAAAATACAACTACCGGTCAGAACCGAAAAGAACTTGTGGAGCCGCTTGCCAATTACAATGTAGTCGCATTGGATCAGAGATTCGGACAAAACAATTCAATTTCATTTGTCAACACCAGCACTTTGCGCGAAGGGAATTACAGGGATGCAAATGCATCGGGACTCTATTTTGACGTGACCAATAAGAACAGTATAATGAATTATTGGGGAAATGCAGAAGCGAGTTTTGTCAAAGACACCGAAGATTTGTTTGGGATGGAAGGCAGTCTGTCGGCTGCCAAAATCAACGGGAAACACAGAGCACAGGCAACCATTATATTCAGAACCAAAGATTACAATATTGACGATTTGGGATATACCGGTCAGACCAATTACATCAATTATTTCGGCTATTACGGATATCGGATTCTTCAGCCCAAAGGCGCATTCAACACCGCTTATTTGAATTTCAATCTGAATTATGGCCGAAGACTCGAACCGGATCTGTACAATTATTTCAATTTCAATTTCAATTCTGAATTTGAAACAAAAAAATATCTTTCGTTTGGAGTCGGATTTGAAACCGCACCTTTTGGCAACAATGATATATATGAACCACGCATAGAAGGCCGTTTTGTAAAAATTCCGGCATATTATTATCCGTCCGGATGGCTCTCAACCGACTACAGGAAAAGACTGGCGCTGGATGTCAACCTTTACTGGGTCAAATTTGATCAGAACGGTCGTGACAAACTGACCATGAGACTGGCGCCGAGATTCAGGGTTTCTGACAAATTAAAACTTATACTGTCATCACAGGGAACCATTTCAAATAATGAAGAAGGATTTGTTGACTATGACGGTGCCAATATTTTCTTTGGCAAACGCGACAGAAACACAATTGAAACTTCATTGGAATCTCAGTTTATTTTCAATGATAAAATGGCGATGAATCTTGCGTTCAGACATTATTATACTGATGTCAGTTATGATAAATTTTACACACTCAATGAGGACGGAGTGCTGACACCCGACTTTAGTTACAATACAAATCAGAACGGGACTTACAATTTCTGGAACATCGATCTGCGTTTCAGCTGGTGGTTTGCGCCCGGCAGCCAGCTGACTTTTCTTTACCGAAATGCGGTTGAAAGCTATAAAGATGTCTCGGGGATGAATTTTCGGGATAATTTTGATTATCTTTTTCACCAGCCGCAGCTCAACAGTTTTTCAATCCGAATCAGTTTTTATCTGGATTACAACCGGGTGAAAACCATTTTCAAAAAGAGACATGGAACAGACGAAACCGTCAGATCACGCAATCCATACCAAAACAGCGGTCGGACTTATGTAAAAAATTACTGATTCATCAATTTCCATTCATCATTCGCATTCCGTATTTTTACCCAAAATTAATCAGACCGATATGATCAGCTGGGAAAACATCAAAAAATACGAAGACATTACTTTCAAAAAATGCAACGGCGTGGCACGGATTGCATTCAACCGTCCCGAAGTCAGAAATGCTTTCAGACCCAAAACCGTTTTTGAACTGCTCGATGCTTTTACGATTGCAGAAGAAGACCGTTCAATCGGTGTGATTTTACTGACCGGTGAAGGTCCTTCGCCCAAAGACGGCGGTTGGGCGTTTTGTTCCGGCGGCGACCAGCGGGTGAGAGGAAAGAAGGGTTACGAAGGTTCTGACAGAATCGGAAGACTGAATATTCTTGAAGTTCAGCGTCTGATCAGATTTTCGACCAAAGTGGTCATCGCAGTAGTCAACGGCTGGGCAGTCGGAGGCGGACACTCGCTTCATGTGGTTTGTGATATGACAATTGCATCAAAAGAACATGCGATTTTTAAACAAACCGATGCCGATGTGGCAAGTTTTGACGGTGGTTTTGGTTCTGCTTATCTCGCACGTCAGGTCGGTCAGAAAAGGGCACGTGAAATCTTTTTCCTGGGTGCAAATTATTCTGCTCAGGAAGCTTTTGAAATGGGAATGGTCAACAAAGTGGTTCCACACGATGAATTGGAACAAACCGCTTTTGACTGGGCTCAGGAGATATTGACCAAATCACCGACTGCGATTAAAATGTTGAAATTTGCTTTTAATCTGATTGATGACGGTCTGGTCGGACAGCAGGTTTTTGCCGGTGAAGCGACCCGCTTGGCTTATGGAACCGACGAAGCAGAAGAAGGAAGAAATGCATTTTTAGAAAAAAGAAAAAGAGATTTTGACAAATTCAGATAGACAGCAGTCAAATCTTCTGTAATTTTGGAGTATCAAAACCCGATTTTGGTCATCATCCAATATGCTCGACCCCGAAAATACAATCCCGTCCGTCTGGAAAAACAAAGAATTCAGAGCACTGATTTTTCTTAGATTCTCACTGATTTTCGCACTTTTTATGCAAAGCACTTCGGTTGCATTTGAGATTTTCAGAGTGACCCAAAAAGAAATCTATCTCGGTCTGATCGGACTATTTGAATTTGCACCGATTTTATTTACAGCCTTTTATGCCGGTCAACTGGTGGACAGAAAGGACAAGCAAAAGATGACTGCCCGGACCATCGGCGCATTTATGGTTGCATCATTTGTTCTGATGACCATCCATTTTCCGTCGGTACAGCAAAAAGTCGGAACGACGGTTTATCTGGCAGTCTGTTATCTCGCATTTTTCATACTCGGACTGACACGAGCATTCAGCTCACCTGCTGTTTTTTCGCTTTTGGCAAGGGTAGTGAGAAGAGAAAATTACGAAAAAGCAATCCCGATCAACTCATCATCATTTATGATCGGAGCTGTGACCGGGCCTTTGGTCGGCGGTTTGCTGCTGGCTGCGGTCGGAATTGAAATTACACTTGCCATCGCTTTTCTGATGATGTGTATTTCTATGATTGCAGTCTATCGGATTTCGCCCAAACCGCCCGAAGAATCAGAGTTAAGTTCTGAAGAAACGCCGGTCCGGCGAATCAGGGAAGGTTTGAAATTTATTTGGGCAACACCGATTATCCTTGCGGTTTTGAGTCTCGATATGTTTGCTGTATTTTTTGGAGGCGCCGAATCGATGCTGCCTGCAGTGGTCGAAAAAGTTCTGAATGCAGGTGCGGTCGAATTCGGCTGGCTGAGGTCGGCTCACGGAATCGGTGCACTGAGCATGATGCTGATTTTATCGGCAGTTCCCATTTTGAGGACAAGAGTCGGGTCGAAACTTTTGGGTTCTGTTGCCGGATTCGGACTCTGTATCATCATGTTCGGTTTGTCAAAAAATTTTTATCTGTCGTTTCTTATTCTGATGTGCGGCGGTGCATTTGATGCGGTTTCGGTCATCATCAGACAAAGCATTTTGCAATACAAAACACCCGAAAATCTGAAAGGCCGTGTTTCTTCTGTCAACAGTATTTTTGTCAGCAGTTCAAACGAATTGGGCGCATTTGAAAGTGGTGTGGCAGCCAGTCTGCTCGGTCTGGTTCCGTCGATTATTTTTGGGGGCGCAATGACCATTGCGGTTGTAATCATCATTGCACTGAGAATTAAAGCAGTCAGACATGTAAAATTAGAATAATCTGTTTTGGTTTGAATTTTTTGATTCTTTGAAAACAGACTTCAGCCAAACAAATTCAGTAAATTTGCAGACTATGAAGAAATGGATTCATGCCGCAAGATTGAGAACCCTTCCGCTGTCGATCAGCGGAATCATACTCGGTTCGCTGATTGCGCTTTCTGAAGGATACTGGAACCGGTGGATTTTTATACTCGCCTTTTTGACGACTTTGTTTTTACAGATTTTGTCAAATTATGCTAATGATTACGGCGACGGAATCAGAGGGACAGATACTCATCGCGTGGGCGAAAAAAGGATAGTTGCAGCCGGTGAAGTCACGCCGGGACAGATGAAAACAGCCATTGTGATTTTCAGTGCATTGTCGGCAGCAACCGCTTTGATTTTGATTTATGTTGCGTTCAAAGAAAATTTTATTTATGCCGCACTTTTTATCTTTTTGGCTTTTGCCTGTGTATGGGCGGCAATCAAATATACGGTCGGCAGAAATGCATACGGTTATGCCGGTTTGGGCGATCTGTTTGTATTTCTTTTTTTTGGAATCATTTCGGTTTGGGGCAGTTATACACTTTATGAACACGGCGAATTCAACAGTCAGATTTTTTTGCCGGCAGTTGCCATCGGACTTTTGAGCACAGCAGTTTTGAATCTCAACAATATGCGCGATATGGATTCTGACAGTCGATCGGGAAAACAGACAATTCCGCTCAAAATCGGATTTCAAAAAGCAAAGATATATCAGTCGTTTTTGCTGTTGCTTCCCTTTGTTTTGGTCATGATTTATCTGTATCTCGCCGAAAAATCAAACTGGTTTCATTTTCTGTATCTGACCCTGCTGATTCCGGCTTTTCTGATTTTGAAAACTCTTTTTTCAACCGAAGATCAGAGGCTGCTCGACAAAGAATTAAAGAAGGTTGCTTTGCTGACATTGGCTTTTTCATTAATTTTAGGGATTAGTTTAAATTTCTGAAAAATGAAAATCAAATATCTCGGCCATGCCAGTCTCCAGATTGAGGCAAATGGCAAATTCATCATAGTCGATCCTTTTATTTCTGCTAATCCTTTGGCGAAATCAATCGATGTGAGCTCGCTGAAAGCTGATTATCTGCTGCTGACCCATGCGCACGGCGATCATATTGCGGATGTCGAACCGATAGCCAAAAGAACCGGTGCAACGATCATTTGCAATGCCGAAATGTCTTATCATTATGATTCAAAAGGGTTCAAAACCGTTGGAATGAACACCGGCGGAAAATTCAGTTTTGACGGAATTTCTGTCAAATCGACCATTGCATTTCACTCGAGTTCATTTCCTGACGGAAGTTATGGCGGAAACCCGAACGGATATGTGATGGAGGCAGACGGAAAAAGGATTTACATCGCCGGCGACACCGCGCTGACCAATGAAATGAAACTGATCCCCGATACCATTGGCGCACCGGATTTGGCGGTTTTACCGGTTGGCGATCATTTTACAATGGGGTATGAAGATGCGTGTATTGCAAGTAATTTTATCCGTTGCAATCGTGTGATGGGTTATCATTTTGATACTTTCCCGCCGATTGCAATCGATCACCAAAAAGCAATCGATCATTTTTCGGCTCAGGGGAAAGTGCTGATTCTTCCAAAGATTGGAGAAAGTATAGAAGTATAAAAAACTGCCGGATTTCCGGCAGTTTTTTTGATGTTGAGAAAATTATTTTCTGTTATTTTTTTACAATTTTAAAAGTCTCAATCTGTTTGTTGTCATGAACAACTTTCAGAACAAAAACGCCTGTCGGTAAACTACTCAAATCAACTTTTCCGTCGATTGCTGAAAGATTTCCAACAACTTGTCCTGCAAGGTTGATAACTGAAATGTTTTTGATTTGATGTCCGGTAACAATGTTCAGTGTGTTGTTCACCGGATTTGGATAATAACTGAATTTGTCTTTGTTCAAATCGTTTACACCCATTGTGTCACAGGTAGCTTCGATTTCCATAAAACCATCATAATGATCACCGTTTCCGAACTGAGTGACTTTGGTCCAGGTCTGTCCGCTGTCTGAAGAAGTATAAGTCGGCTGGGTGTTCCATCCTTCTGCATATGGGTAAAGTACCCAGAACTTGTCAAAATTATTCAATGAGTGAGATTGGGAAACCATCCAGTAGCGGGTGTCTTCATTTGGATTTACATCCAGTCCCACGCCTTCCAGATCAAGTGTTACCCAATAGGTTTTGTAGCCCATATAGAGTTCATTGTGTTCGTAATAAGTCAAAGGAGTCATATTGGTCTTTGTGAAAATTTCATTTCCTGGAGTTCCGCCGTTGTCTTCTAAAATCTTCGCATCAAAAGTTGTAAAATCGGCATTTGAACCTGCCATAGCATACATCAGTGCAGTAACTGAATTTAGCTGATAACTTCCGGATTCTTTAAGTACAAAGAGATCATTTGCACTCATTCCATAATCCGGCTCGATTGAACTTGAATAAGCAATGGTTCCTGCATTATAAACCTGACTGCAACCGTAAACTGGCTCGTCTTGGTTATCGCCACAAATTACTATTCTTGCTCTGTCTTCCTAATCTGATTCACAATCTGAATTTATGTGAGAATAGAAACGAATCACCATATTGACATCCGGAGTGAAAGTAACCGGTGTGGTTCCAAATACCAGAACTTCTGAACCGTTTTCATCAGAGATGGTTAGGAAATATATTGAAATTGAACTGATGAAAGTATAATTCACATCTTCAGTCAATTCTACTTTTGAATACTCTCCCGACCAGGCTGTGGTCACAATGTTTTCCGGAATTCCTGTACATTCCGGAACATAAGTTTGTGATGGATAGTGTCCGTTCACAGCATTTAGAAACCTTCCTGTGCGTTTAGATTTCCTGCAATTAGCAAAGTGAAGGTTAAAATTGATAAAATTCTATTCATTTTTTAAATTTCCCCAAATGTATAAAAATACATAATTAAAAAAGCCCTGTTGAGTGAAACAGAGCTTTTAAAAATCATCCTAATAAGATAATTATTTTAATCCTTTCGTTTCAAGGATCGTACTCACATTCGGATCGCTTCCTCTGAAAGCTTTGTATGCATCTTTGTATTCGATTGTGTTTCCTCTCGACAGGATCATATCTCTGTATCTCTGTCCGTTTTCCCTCTTCAGACCGCCGTTTTCGTCAAACCATTTTCCGGTATCGAGCGCAAGCATTTCTGTCCACAAATAGGCATAATATCCGGCTCCGTAACCGCCTGCGAAAATATGATTGAAATAGGTGGCGCGATATCTCGGCGGTACATTGTCCATCCACAATCCTTCTGCTGCCAGTGATTCTTTTTCAAATTTGTCGGCATCAAAATCTTCCGGTACCGATTCAATTGTATGAAAATTGAAATCCAGATTGGCAGCCGCCAGCACTTCTCCAAATGAAAATCCCTGATTGAAAGTCGATGCTCTTTTGATTTTATCAATCAGACTCTGCGGAATCTGTTCGCCGGTTTCATAATGTTTTGCGTAATTTTTCAAAACCTCGGGATACAACGCCCAGTGCTCGTTTGCCTGTGAAGGATATTCAACGAAATCTCTTGCAACAGATGTTCCCGAAATCGTCGGATATTTCTGGTCTGCAAAAAATCCGTGCAGCGCATGTCCAAATTCGTGGAACAGGGTTTCAACTTCGTCATAACTCAAAAGCGCAGCTTCGCCGTCAGCCGGTTTGCTGTAATTGCAAACATTGTAAATCACAGGTTTTTTATTGAATAAATGTGATTGAGTAACAAAATTGCTCATCCACGCACCGCCTCTTTTACTCGGTCTTTTGAAATAATCGCCGTAGAAAAGTCCCAATGGTGAGCCGTCTTCTTCAAACAATTCATAAACCAAAACATCGGGATGATAAGTAGGAATGTCTGTTCTTTCTTTAAATGAAATTCCGTACAATTTGTTTGCTGCAAAGAAAACTCCGTCTTCCAAAACTGTTTTCAGTGTGAAATAAGGTTTGATTTCATTTTCATCCAGATCGTATTTTGCTTTTCTGACTTTTTCGGAATAATAGGTCCAGTCCCAAGGCTTCAGTTCGAATTCTCCACCCTCCGAATTGATCATCTGCTGGAGTTCTGCCGCTTCTTTGTTTGCGGATGCAACCGTTGCCGGAACCAGTTCTGAAAAGAAATTATCGACTGTGTTTGTGGTTTTCACCATGGTATCCTGAAGATTCCACGCCGCATAATTCGGATAACCCAAAAGTTTTGCTTTCTGACTTCTCAGTTCAACGATTTGTTTGATCAGATCCAAGGTTGAATATTTTCCGTTGTCGGTTCTGTGCCAGCTTTTGTTGAAAAGTTCCTCACGAACCGATCTGTCGTTCAGCGATTGGGTGGCAGGCTGCTGGGTAGTGTTTTGAATCGGAATAACCCATTCATTTTTATCTTTGTCTTTCAGCGAATTGATTTCGCCCTGAGTCAGTCCGCCGAGTTTGCTGACATCCGTAATTTTGAGTGCCGAATCATTTCCGGCTTCCAAAAGCGTCTGACCGAATTTATTGGTCAGCGTCGCCAGTTTTGAATTGATTTCTTTTAATTTGTTTTTGTCGTCATCAGAAAGATTTGCGCCTGCTTTTATAAAATTCTGATAAGTCACCCGGAGCAGACTCAGATCGTCACCTTCCAGACCAAGACTTTCTTTTTGGTCAAAAAGGGTTTTGATTCTCTGAAAAAGTTTTTCGTTCAGCAGTATATTGTCCTGATGTTCTGCAAATTTCGGCGACATCTCTTCGTCCAGTTTTTTGAGTGTATCATTTGTATCAGCCGCTGTCAGCGAATAAAACACATTTGAAACCCGATCAATCAGCTCGTTTGCTTTTTGCATTTCAATCAGCGTATTTTCAAATGTGGGGGCTTCGCTGTTGTTTGCAATTTTATCGATTGCATCATCTTCAACCTGCAGCGCATATTCAAGCGCCGGTTTGAAATCTTCGTTTTTAATTTTTGAAAAATCGGGAGCCGAATAGGGAAGTGTGCTCTCTTGGATCAAAGGATTGTCTTTCATTTCTTCTGCTGTGTATTTTTTTATTTGAATTGTTTTGTTGTTCCTGCATCCGGCAGAAATCAATAAAACCGAAACCATAAGGCTCAAGACTTTTATTTTCATTTTGGAATTAGTTTTGGTCAAAATTAGCTGAATGATTGATAAATTCAAAAGTTTAGACAGATTTTAAGAAAAACTGCTGATTTGGCTCATCTTCAAATCGCATAAAATTATGTAATTTTGCAGCCTGAAATTCTTCATTCGAGAATTGAATTTAAATTACAGACGACAAAAATTAAAAAAAACAAAAGCATGTCAAATTCAAAAATTCATTACACCCTGACCGACGAAGCGCCAATGCTGGCAACTCATTCGTTTCTGCCTGTTGTAAAGGCTTTTACCAAAACTGCCGGAATCGAAATCGAAGTTTCCGATATATCGCTTGCGGGCAGGATTCTCGCCACTTTTCCAGACTTTTTGAAAGACGATCAGAAAGTTCCGGATGCACTGGCTGAACTGGGTGAATTGACTTTAAATCCGGATGCCAACATCATCAAACTTCCAAATATTTCTGCTTCTGTTCCACAGCTGGCTGCAGCGATTTCTGAATTGCAGAGCAAAGGATTTGCGGTTCCCGATTATCCGGCAGAACCCAAAAATGATGAGGAGGCGGTGATTAAGACCAGATATGCAAAAGTTTTGGGAAGCGCTGTAAATCCGGTTTTGAGACAGGGAAATTCTGACCGTCGCGCACCAAAAGCGGTAAAAGATTATGCAAAATCACATCCGCACAAAATGGGTGCCTGGTCAAAAGACAGCAAAACCGAAGTTGCACACATGAATGACCATGATTATTATGCAACCGAAAATTCAATGACACTCGATCATCAGACCGAATTCAAAATTGTTTTTTACGGGAATGACGGTTCTCAAAAGGTTTTAAAGGATTCAGCAAAACTTCTGAAAGATGAAGTAATCGATACTGCTGTGATGAGCATCAATTCTTTGAAAAAATTTGTTCAGCAGTCGATTGAGGAAGCAAAAGAAAAAAATGTACTGCTTTCAGCGCATTTGAAGGCAACCATGATGAAGGTTTCTGACCCGATTATGTTTGGCGCAATTGTGGAAACTTATTTCAAAGATGTATTTTCAAAATATCATGAACTCTTTGATTCGCTCGACATCAATCCGAACGATGGTTTGGCAAATCTGTACACCAAAATTGCAGGAAATCCAAAGGAGCAGGAAATTAAAAAAGACATAGATACAGCAATTGAAAACGGACCGAGAATCGCAATGGTGAATTCTGACAAAGGAATTACAAACTTCCATGTTCCGTCAGACATCATCGTTGATGCTTCAATGGCTGCACTGATCAGAAACGGAGGCAAAATGTGGAACAAAGACGGAAATGAGGAAGATACTGTCTGCATCGTTCCCGACCGTTCTTATGCTTTGCTTTATGAGGCTGTGATCGATGATATGAAAGAAAACGGTACACTCGATCCGACTGCCATGGGTAGTGTTCCCAACGTCGGACTGATGGCTCAAAAGGCTGAAGAATACGGTTCGCACGACAAAACTTTCCAAATCACCGCAGACGGTACAGTGAAAATTGAAGAACCAAACGGAAATGTTCTGCTTGAGCAAAAAGTTGAAAAGGACGATATTTTCAGAATGTGTCAGGTGAAAGATGCACCGATCAAAGACTGGGTAAAACTGGCGGTCAATCGTGCAAGACTTTCAAACACGCCTGCAATTTTCTGGCTGGACAAAGCAAGAGCACACGACAGACAGCTGATTGAAAAAGTTGAAAAATATCTGAATGATTTTGATACCAGCGGTTTGGACATCCAAATCATGGATGTAAAAGATGCTGCCAAAGAAACGATGAAAAGAATCAGAGCCGGAAAAGATACAATTTCAGTTACCGGCAACGTGTTGAGAGATTATCTGACCGACCTTTTCCCGATTCTCGAATTGGGAACTTCGGCAAAAATGCTTTCGATCGTTCCACTGATGGCGGGCGGAGGTCTTTTTGAAACCGGCGCCGGCGGATCTGCTCCAAAACACATACAGCAGTTTGTTGAAGAAGGTTATCTGAGATGGGATTCTTTGGGTGAGTTCCTGGCGTTGCAGGCGTCGCTTGAACATCTGGCACAGATTCAGGGAAATCAGAAATCTCAAATTCTTGCTGATGCTTTGGACGCTGCAAATGCGAAATTCCTTGAAAATGACAAATCACCAGGAAGAAAACTGGGCACCATCGACAACAGAGGTTCTCATTATTATCTGGCGATGTACTGGGCAGAAGCATTGGCGAATCAGTCAAAAGACAGCGAACTGGCTGCCAAATTTGCACCGGTTGCGAAAGCAATGGAAGAGAATGAATCAAAGATCAATGACGAACTGATCGGCGCACAAAACAAACCTCAGAACATTGGCGGGTATTACAAACAGGACGAACAGAAAACCTATGCTGCAATGCGACCGTCACAAACTTTGAACAGAATTGTTGATCAAATCTGATCGGCTGATGAAGATAGAAAATGAGGGTTTCATCTGATTGAAACCCTCATTAAATTTCTTATCAAACAGCTGATTAAAAATCATTAATTTTAAGACCTAAAATCAATCAAAATGAATTTTCAGAATCTCAAAATAGAAACAATCGACCGGATTGCGGTGGTAACGCTCAACCGGCCCGAGGCATTGAATGCACTCAACCGTGATTTGCTTTCTGAACTGAGTGCATTTTTTGACCAATCTGCTTTGGATGACAATATTCGGGCAGTGATACTGACCGGCAGCGGCGAGAAATCTTTTGTTGCAGGAGCAGACATCAAGGAATTCAGTCATTTCAATCAAACAGAAGGAGAAGCGCTTTCTGCAACCGGACAACAGCAGGTTTTTGATAAAATTGAAAATTTTGGCAAACCGGTCATTGCGGCTGTCAACGGTTTTGCGCTGGGTGGCGGCCTTGAACTTGCAATGGCTTCCCACATCAGGATTGCATCCGACAATGCAAAACTTGGTCTTCCCGAAGTGACTTTGGGTCTGATTCCGGGTTATGGCGGAACCCAGAGATTGCCGAGGCTGGTCGGAAGAGGAAGAGCGGCACAAATGATTTTTACAGCTGAAATGATTAGCGCTCAAAGAGCTTTTGAAATCGGACTGGTCAATGAAGTAGTTGCTCAGTCTGAACTGCTCGATCGCGCAAAAGCAATTGCATCAAATATTTCGAAGAATTCATCAACCGCAATTTCAAAAGCAATCAAAGCAATCAATGCGAGCGGAACAAAAGACGGTTTTGGTGTGGAAATTCAAAGCTTTGGCGAACTGTTTGAAGAACAGGATTTCAAAGAAGGAGTGAGTGCGTTTCTTGAAAAAAGGAAACCTGATTTTAGATAAAAACCGTTAATTTTTATTATCATTGTAACCCGAAAAAATTACGGCATAACAGATTTGCCTGATTTTTGCGGCGGATATAAAAGCGAAAAACTGACTTATGACCGAATTTTTCGAAAAACTCAGTAACGAATTTACACTTCCATTAAACAATCCGGTATTGTTTTTTTCGGTTATTCTGCTCATCATACTGTTAGCCCCGATCATACTCAAACGACTGAACATACCCGGAATCATCGGTCTGATTATTTCCGGAGTGGTCATCGGTCCGCATGGTTTCAACGTATTGGAAAACAACTTTGCGATGAAGCTGTTTTCGACCATCGGTCTGTTGTACATCATGTTTATCGCCGGTCTGGAACTTGATTTGAATGAATTCAAAGCCAATAAAAACAAAAGTTTGGTCTTTGGATTTTTCACCTTTATTATACCGCTTGCCATCGGTTACCCGGCCATGTATTATTTTCTCGGTCATTGGTATGATTTTGATTTTAACGCCAGTTTTCTGACTGCGAGTATGTTTGCAACCCATACACTGGTTGCCTATCCGATTGTCAGTCGTTTGGGGGTTTCAAAAAATCAGGCGGTCGCAATCACCGTCGGCGGTACCATACTGACCGATACAGCAGTGCTGATCGTACTTGCCATCATCGTCGGCAATCACAAAGGAACGCTTGACCAGGCATTTTGGATACAGTTGGGGATTTCACTGGTGATATTTTCTGCCATTATGTTTTTGATCATTCCCAGAATTGCAAAATGGTTTTTCAAAAAATTGGAAAGCGAAAAACACGCCCACTATATATTTGTACTGGCAGTTGTATTTTTTGCTGCCTTTCTGGCAGAAGTTGCCGGAATCGAAGCGATCATCGGTGCGTTTGTCGCAGGTCTTGCACTCAATCCGCTGATTCCGCAGTCGTCTGCACTGATGAACCGGGTTGAGTTTATCGGTAACTCGCTGTTTATTCCTTTCTTTCTGATTTCGGTCGGTATGCTGGTAGATATCAGTGTCATCCTTCATGGATGGGAAGGAATCATTGTAGCCATCGTACTCAGTGTGGTGGCTTTGTCAGGAAAATGGCTTGCAGCTTGGATTACCCAGATTATATACAAATACACCGGTGCACAAAGACAGATCATCTTCGGGTTGAGTGGCGGTCATGCCGCAGCAACTCTGGCTGTGATTCTGGTCGGATACCGTGAAGGAATTCTGGATGACGGAATTCTGAACGGAACCATCATACTGATTCTGATTACCTGTGTGGTTGCATCATTTGCGGCTGAAAAGGCAGCAAAGAAAATTGCACTGACAGAAGAAAAAGATTTATCAGTTGAAAATCTGAAAGGCAGAGCCGAAAAAAACGAACAGATCATACTTCCGATTTCTGATCTGTCTGCGGTCGAAAGTCTGCTTGATTTTGCGCTGATTATAAAAGATAAAAACTCAGACAACCCGATTTCACTTCTTTCTGTGGTCCCAAATGACAGTGAATCAGAAGTGAATTTGCTAAAATACAAAAAAGAACTTGAAAAATTTATAGATCAGGGTTCTGCGGCCGAAGCCAGGGTCAACACCATCACCACCATCGACCACAATCAGTCGAGCGGTATTGCGAGAATCTCAAAAGAGACCAGCGCAGATATCGTTATTATGAAATGGCCTGAAAAGGGAGGGATTTTTGATTATATTTTTGGTGACAAAATGGGAACCATCATCAGCAAAGTCGATAGGATTCTTGTATTCTGCCATATCGTCAAACCTCTGATTGAAAAGAAAAGGCTGATCTATATCTGTCCGCCGTTTGCACAAAGAGAAAACGGATTCAAACTGATTGTTCAGAAGGTGATGAGAATTGCGCAGGAATACAGTACTTCGGTCATGCTTTATGCGGAAGAAAAAACATATCTGGCGATTCAGCAGATTATGAAGGAATCAAAATTGGGCGGAAAACTCAACTTTGTTCCGTTCTCCGAATGGGATGATTTCCTGATCATTTCAAAAGATATTCATCCAACCGATCTGATCATTTTGAATTCGGCGAGAAGAAACTCGATTTCATATATATCGTCACTCGAAAAAGCATCCGGAAAGTTTGAAAAATATTTTCCAAACAACAGCCTGATCGTGATTTATCCGCAGGCAAACGAAGGCCAGTGGCATATGGACAATTATGAAGATTTTTCGGCTGCTTCAATGAGCAAAGGAGTTGAAACCATAGAAAGTTTTGGCAAGGGAATTGGAAGTATTTTCAGAAAAAAGAAAAAGAAATAAATTTTTTTTGGTGAAATATTACACCGACTCTTAGATTTCAAATAAATTTTACAATGGATTTAAAAGATAAAGTTGCCTACATAACGGGAGGCACAAAAGGTATCGGCTACGGAACTGCGAAAGTTCTGCTGAATGCCGGAATGAGGATTGCAATCAGCGGCCGCAAACAGGAAGATGTTGAAAATGCAGCAAAATCTCTGGGCGACAGTTCAAGGGTTTTTGGTATAGTGTCTGATGTGACCAATTTTGAAGATGAAAAAAATGCGGTTCAGAAAGTAACGGCTCATTTTGGTCAGATCGATGCGGTTCTTGCCAATGCAGGTGTCGGAATTTTTTCTTCGATTGACGAATTGTCTGCTGAAGACTGGGACCGAATGATGAAAACCAATCTGTACGGCGTTTTTCATACACTGAAAGCTTCGGTTGAAGAACTGAAAAAATCGGAAGGTTATTACATCACATTGGCGAGTCTTGCCGGAACAAATTTCTTTGAAAAAGGTGCAGGTTACAATGCAACAAAATTTGGTGTAGTCGGTTTTACACAGGCTGCAATGCTCGATTTGAGAAAATTTAATATCAAAGTCTCGACCATCATGCCGGGGTCAGTTGCAACTTATTTCAACAATCATGTGCCGGACAAAAATGACGGCTGGAAGATTCAGCCCGAAGACATCGGCCAGCTGGTTTTGGATTTGCTCAAAATGAATCCGAGGACACTGCCAAGCAAGATTGAAGTCAGACCGGCAAGGCCTGACTTGAAATAATTTCAGCCGCTAAATTCCACAATCAGAATTATTAACTTTAACTTTGCCAAAATTTTAATGGATGTTAGTCGTAGCTGCAATTCTGGAAAATAAAGAAAGGATTATCGAAGGTTTGAAGAAGAGAAACTTCAAACAATTGGATTTAATTGATGAAGTGATTAACACAGACGAACTTCGTCGGAAAACCCAGTTTGAACTGGACAATCTGCTTTCCGAATCAAACCGAATGTCAAAAGAAATCGGACAGCTGTTTCAGCAGGGAAAAACCGCTGAAGCAAATGAGCTGAAAGAAAAGACTGCAACTTATAAATCAAAAATCAAAGAGCTTCAGGATCTGCTGAATGATTATGAAGAAAGCCTGAAAAATACGCTGTACCTGATTCCGAATATTCCGCACAGCAGTGTGGCTCAGGGGTTTGGGGCAGATGACAACGAAGTTGTTTTCAAAGAAGGAGACGATTCTCCAAAACCAGATATGATGCCACATTGGGATCTGGCAAAGAAACTGAATCTGATCGATTTTGAACTCGGCGTTAAGATTACAGGCGCCGGATTTCCGGTTTATCTCGGAAAAGGAGCAAGATTTCAGAGAGCGCTGATCCAGTATTTTTTGGATAAAAACACGGCAGCCGGATACAAAGAAATCATTCCGCCGTTTGTGGTGAATGAAGCTTCGGGATACGGAACTGGACAGCTGCCTGACAAAGAAGGTCAGATGTATTATGTGAATGAAGATGAACTTTATCTGATTCCGACTTCAGAAGTTCCGGTGACCAATCTGTATCGTGACGAATTGTTGAACGAATCCGATTTGCCGGTCAAAATGACTGCCTATTCGCCCTGTTTCAGAAGAGAGGCGGGAAGTTACGGTAAAGATGTTCGCGGTTTGAACCGTCTGCATCAGTTTGAAAAAGTTGAAATCGTCAGAATTGAAAAACCCGAAAATTCTTATGCTGCATTGAACGAAATGGTGGAACACGTCAAGGGACTGCTCAGAGATCTGGAACTTCCGTTCAGGATTTTGAGACTTTGCGGCGGCGATATGGGATTCACCTCTTCGCTGACCTATGACTTTGAAGTGTTTTCTGCAGCTCAGGAAAAATGGCTCGAAGTGAGTTCGGTTTCCAACTTTGAAACTTTTCAGGCAAACCGTCTGAAACTCAGATTCAAAAACGAGGGAAAAAATGAGTTGTGCCATACGCTGAACGGCAGCTCACTTGCACTGCCAAGGATTTTGGCTGCATTGCTCGAAAATCATCAGCAGCCTGACGGAAGCATCCGAGTTCCCGAAAAACTCAGAAGTTATACAGGATTTGACAAAATTGATTAATTGACAAGAGGATAATTGGAGGGAGTTTCTTTCTTTGGACTCCCTTTTTTTATTTCATTCAATACAAAAATCGCTGTGTAATAATTAATTTCAGATGATTCAGATTATTTCTATATTTTTATCCAAATTAATTTAAAAACTTAAAATTCATGAAAGCAAAATTTATTTTCAGTCTGTTGTTCTGCACAACTTTCTTTTGGGGATTTGCCCAGGAAAGAATGATGATTTTTGACGGCAAATCAAAAGAACATATGTATTATGTTGCGGAAAGCGACGAGTTGGTGTCAATCAACAAAGTGGAAGGACAATATACTTTTGCCGTTTTGGATGATATGTCATTATTTATGACAATGGACAATGAAGAAAATATAATTGCTTTTGATGTGTCAGAACATAAATTTGAAAAGGATCCGGATATACTGACCATGTTTGTTGCAGATGATAACAATGAAGAACTGGCGGTTGTCATCAATGAAGAAACAATGATGCTGGTGATTTCCTATGAGGTCAACGGAAGGATCGAGCTCGATCGCTATGAACTCACCTGGATGGGTTTTGACGATGAATTGGATGAAGAAGACGAACAATAACCGATGCTGAAAAGCAGTTTTTTCTTTTTGTTTTTAATGATACTGATTCCGGTCAGCGCACAAAGAACGCTGATCATCGAATCGGTTTCGCATGAAAACATTCTATACGACGAAGCAAGCGAGGAAATCAAAATTTTGTCTGCAGACGAAAACCAGGTATTTTTCGGAATCGATGATGCAAATACGATTTTTACAATGAATACATTGGACGGCGGTTTGAGATTTGAATATAAAATCAGCGAACCAAATTTCGAAGAAGGACAGAAATCGGGTTCTTTTTTTATGACTGATGCTGCCGGAAATGAATTCTTTGTCAGTTTGGATGCCGAAAATATGAAGATGGTGATTGCAAAAATCAGCAATGAGAAAATGACGGCGATGGACCTATATGTCATCGGCAAGATTTATTACGCAGGAAATCAATAAAATCAAAATATGTTTAGTCCGATAATCCAATATATTTTCACAGCCATTGTCGTCATTGTTGCAGTGATTTATGTCTCAAAAATGATCAAAGGAAACAAAGATTCTGACGACAAAAAGTAATTCACACATGTTTTCAAAAACAAAAGCCGTTTGATTTCAAACGGCTTCTTTCAATATTATTTTTGATTTAATTTTTTAAGGATTTACAACCGGTACTTTGATTTGTCCTGCGGTGATTTCAACCTGATTGGTCGGCTGTCCGTTCACAAATTTGGCGACTGTTCCGGTAAAGGTGCCGATTACCGTTCCGTTTGCACCGCTTGAAACGCCTGTGATAACCAAATTTGCAGGCAGATAAGTTCCGTCAGAAGGATTGAAATTTGTGTAATCGTCAGCCGGATTTGAAGTTCCCAAATTGACTTTGAGCATAACTTCATTTGCTTCTGTGTAGGTTCCAACTGCAATTCCGCCCGGTATGGTGATCGACAGCGTCTGGTTGTCAGTAATGTTTTTTCCTGAAATCAAAGCTGCGGTTACGATCCCCTCAGCTTTTGCATTGGAGCTGAAATCCTTATCCTGACCGTTAAATTTCGCTTTGAATATTGCTGACTGAGCCGCAGTTCCCTGGACTTTAATTTTCACAAAACTTCCGTTTGTCAGCGTTTTGGTCTGACCGGTTGCTGCGTTGTAAACAGTGCCCACAAAATTTCCGGTTACTTTTGGTTTTGTGCCTGTAGTCAGGCCGGTGATATTCACAATAAACGGAAGTGGCCCGTTCAAATCCTGATTGACATAAATGCCGTCAGTGAGTTTGATCTGAATGGTTGCACCGTCAATTTGATCATAAGTTCCAACAGCAATCGCCTGCGGAATCGTTATCGAAATCAAAGCACCATTCATATTTGAACCGTCCACTGTGCTCGCAGTCGAATTGCTCTGAGCAGAAGTCTGTTTGCTGAAATTCCACTGGTCTCCGTCCACATCCACAACGTACGAACCGTCTTTCATTCCGGCAGGAAGATACTCATCACCCGGTGTGATCAACTCGCTGTCCGAACAACTCCATATAAATCCAAATGCCAAAATCGGAATCAGAATGTATTTAATCATTTGTAAATTTTTGATAAAAATAGAAATCTTTGATGAATAAAACGGAAACTGCAATAAAGTATTGCTCATTGAAGGCTTTATTTTTCAATTTTCTCAGTCAAAATCTTTAAGGCTGAGGAAGTTCCTATTCTTTTTACACCGGTTTTAATCATTTTTTCGGCGTCTTTGTGATTTCTGATTCCGCCCGAAGCTTTCACCGATAGTGGACCGGCATGTTCAAGCATCAGACCGATTACATGCAGATTTGCACCGTTGGGCACACCGTGTTCTGTTTCAAAAAATCCGGTCGAAGATTTCACAAATACATCCTCAGGCGGGTATTCACTGAGTTTGTCGAGGGTGATATCTCTGATCAATTTTGTGATTGAAATAATTTCAGTATCTGTGAGGGCGGCGGTTTCAATGATCCACTTGACAATTTTTCCGGATTTCAGAACCAGAAGTGAGCAGGATTCGATTTCTTCCCTGACTTTTTCAATCTTTCCGTTTTTGAATGCATTGTAGTCAATCACAAAATCGAGTTCGTCCGCACCATTTGCCAATGCGCTCTGTGCTTCGTTCAATTTCTCTTTGACCGTATTTGTGCCTTCGGGGAAATCAATTACGGTTCCCAATTTGAGATTTGAGCCCTGTTCGTCGATCAGCATCCTGAGCGAACGCACATAATCGGGGCGGACCATAATCGCATAAATATGGTTTTCAATCGCCTCTTTGGCAAGCTGCCTAACTTTTTCAAGGGTTTCGGAATCTGAAATTCCGCTTTGTTTGGGAGTCTTTAGATAAGTTGAGTCAATAAAATCGGCTACATTCATATTTTTCAAGTTTAGTTGGAAGAGCAAAATTAATAATTTAAAATGGCATAAACCGGAAAATGATCACTGTATCCGCCCAAATATTTCGTTCCGGCATAAGTTCGAAAGGGTGTCCCCATAAATTTTTTGTCCCAATCCCTCACCGAATTGTGCTGAAAGATGTGTGCAGATTCAAATCTGATGCCGCCTTCTTCGTGTTCAAAAAACGATTTTGAAAAAAGCATCTGGTCAAACAAAATCCAATTCCTGTAGTGGGTCAGACTGCCTGTATTTTTGTCAAATTTCAACATCGGATTGTACAACTCTTTGTTGTCAAAATTCAGTTCGTCTGTTGTTCTGAGCAGAATTCTCGCCTCAGGGTCATCCGGATTTCCGTTCATATCACCGATGACTGCCACCTGTGCCAGCGGATTGGAATTCAGGATTTCATCAATTATAAATCTCAGATTTGACATGATCTGATTTCTGAACTCTCTTTTGTCGTCATTGTTTGCCCTTGACGGAAAATGAGTGACAAAAACATGGAGCTCCTTTTGGTTGATTTTAAATTTCACATGAAGCGCATCACGGCTGTAATCAATCCTTCCGTCCGGTCTTTCATAAGTCAGTCTGATTGGCTCGGAACTGATGTAATCGATCATATCTTTTCTGTAAATCAGTGCATTGTCTATTCCTCTTTCGTCCAAAGAATCAAAATGAACAAATTCATAGTTGAATTTTTCCAGATTTTCAGATTCGACCAGATCTTTCAAAACCGTCCTGTTTTCAATTTCAGCCAGACCCACAAACAGAGGTGGTTCGCCGGTTTCCTCAATCCCGATCTGACTGATTACCCAGCTGATTTTTCGCAATTTGTTGTTGTATCTTTTGCGCGTCCACCTCAGCGTGCCGTCGGGTGTAAATTCATTGTCGAACTTTTCAGGATCGTTTCCGATGTCAAAAAAATTCTCAGTATTGTAAAATGCGATTGCTGCCGCTTTCATCCGATCTTGATTCAAAATCGAAAGTTAATCAAAAATCAGAAAACCAAAAGCGACATTTTGTCACGCATCCGTCCGATGGTATTTTTTTTGAGTCATTGACAGAAAATTTAAAATTTTATTATGGCCAAAGGAAATATTAATGTTTCGGTTGAGAATATTTTTCCGCTGATCAAGAAATTTTTGTACAGTGATCACGAGATTTTTTTGAGAGAACTGATTTCAAATGCAACCGATGCGACACTTAAACTCAAACATCTGACCCAAATCGGAGAAGCAAAGGTAGAATACGGAAATCCGATGATCGAGCTGAAAATCGATAAAAAGAAAAAGACACTCCATATCATCGACCGCGGAATCGGGATGACCGGAGAAGAAGTTGAAAAATACATCAATGAAGTTGCGTTTTCGGGTGCTGAAGAATTTTTGAACCAATACAAAGAAAGCGCACAGGATGCCGGAATCATCGGTCATTTTGGACTTGGTTTTTATTCGTCATTTATGGTCGCCGATCAGGTTGAAATTATCACCAAATCATACAAAGACGAACCGGCTGTTCATTGGATTTGTGACGGAAGCCCCGAATTTACACTGGAAGAAACCGATAAAAAAATCGAACACGGAACCGAAATTATTCTCCATATTTCTAAAGATTCAAAAGAATTTCTTGAAGATTACAAAATCAGCGAACTGCTTCAGAAATACAGCAAATTCAATCAGATTCCAATTAAATTCGGTACCCGAACAGAAACCTTGCCGTTGCCGGAAGATGCTTCTGAAGATGCAAAACCCGAAACTGTGGAAGTTGACAATATCGTCAACAATCCCAATCCGGCCTGGATCAAAAAACCGACCGATCTGAAGGATGAAGACTATCTCGCTTTTTATCACGAACTCTATCCGGGTCAGTTTGAAGAACCGCTATTCTGGATTCATCTCAATGTAGATTATCCTTTTCATCTGACTGGAATTTTGTTTTTCCCGAGATTGGGAAACAACATCAATATCGACAAAGATAAAATCCAGCTGTATCAGAATCAGGTATTTGTAACCGACGAAGTCAAAGGAATCGTTCCCGATTTTCTGATGCTGCTCAGAGGTGTGATCGATTCGCCCGATATCCCACTGAATGTGTCCAGATCTTATCTGCAGTCGGACGGTGCGGTAAAAAAGATTTCAAATTACATCAGCAAAAAAGTAGCCGACAAGATGGCTTTGCTGCTCAAGAATGAGAGAGAAGAATTTGAGAAAAAATGGAATGATATAAAGGTGGTGCTTGAGTATGGTGTAATTTCGGATGAGAAATTTTCTGAAAAATCAGACAAATTCATGCTGTTCCCAACCGTTGACGGAAAATATTATACTTGGGACGAACTGAATGAGAAACTCAAAGACAGCCAAACCGACAAGGACGGAAAATTCATACTGCTGTATGCGACAGACAAGGAACAGCAGGATGCATACATACAGTCGGCACACGAAAAATCATACGAGGTGCTGCTGATGGATTCGCCGATTGCAGCTCACTTTATCCAAAAACTGGAATATACTAAAGAGAAAATCAATTTTGCAAGAGTCGATGCGGATCATATCAATAATCTGATTAAAAAGGATGAAACTTCGATTTCAAAACTTTCTGATGAACAAAAAGAAAGTCTGAAAACTTCGATCGAAAGTTCAATTGACAAAGAGAAATACACCATTCAGCTTGAAGACCTGAGCATGACCGATGCGCCATTTGTCATCACTCAGCCCGAATTTATCAGAAGGATGAAGGATATGCAGCAGACTGGCGGCGGAGGAATGTTCGCAATGGGCGCTTTTCCCGAAATGTACAATCTGGTGGTCAATACCAATTGCGATCTGGCAACCGAAATCCTGAACAAACCGGATGATGAAAGAGCTGAACTGATCGGCAATGCGCTGGATCTGGCAAAACTTTCTCAAAATCTGCTGAAAGGAAAAGAGCTGACAGATTTTATCAAAAGAAGTTTTGAAAAATTGAAATAAACAATCGATCAGAAAACAAAAAACCCCGAGAAATTTTCACGGGGTTTTTTTATTGCTTTATCATTTGATTTCAGTTTAACTGAACATTTCCTTTACTTTTTCAAAAAATGATTTTTCGTTTTTGGACGGATGCGGTTTGAAGTTTTCATCTTTCATCAGCTTTTCAAACATGTTTTCCTGTTCTTTCGAAAGCTTGTCGGGTGTCCACACATTCACATGAACAAACAAATCTCCGCTTCCGTAACTGTTCAGACTCGGCAATCCCTGGCCTTTGAGTCTCAGCACTTTTCCGGATTGGGTGCCTTTCTCAATTTTGATCCTCATCTTGTTGTTGACAGCCGGAATCTCTTTTGTGGTTCCCAGTATCGCTTCGGGGATTGAGATGTACAGATCATAGTGCAGATTGTTGCCGTCTCTTTTCAGGTCTTTGTCTTCTTCCTCGTCAATTAAAACAAGCAGATCGCCCGGTATTCCGTCAAAGGGAGCATCATTTCCTTTTCCGCTGACCTGAAGTTGTATCCCTTCTCTCACACCGGCCGGAATTTTGATTTCAACCGTTTCTTCCACTTTGTTCAGTCCCTGATTGTTTGCACCCGGCGGAATATGGTCTGCAATCTTTCCGTTACCCTGACAATTGCTGCAGGGAGTGGTGGTCTGCATACGGCCGAGTATGGTGTTTGCAATTTTGGTCTGATAACCCGAACCCTGACAGGTCGGACAGGTTTTATAGGTAATGCCCTCTGCTCTTTTGAATCTTTTGATTTTTACTTTTTTGGAAGCTCCGTTCATCATTTCCTCCAGATTCAGTTTGACACGAATCCTCAAATCCGAACCCTTTGACTGTCTCGGACCTCTTTGTCCGAAACCGCCGCTGAAGCCACCGCCAAAATGACTTCCGAATATATCCCCAAAGTGTGAGAATATATCTTCCATATTCATTCCGCCGCCGCTGAAACCTCCTGCACCGCCAAGACCCGCATGACCAAACTGATCATATCTTTGTTTCTTGTCCGGATCGCTCAAAACTTCGTATGCCTCTGCAGCTTCCTTGAATTTTTCCTCAGCTTCTTTATCTCCCGGATTTCTGTCAGGGTGGTATTTCAATGCCTGCTTTCTGTATGCTTTTTTGATTTCATCTGCTGAAGCCGATTTTGAAACGCCGAGTATTTCGTAATAATCTCTTTTTGCCATTCTTTATAAGCTAAAAAAGTACAAATGTAATTTTTTACATCTGACTTGGTTTTTGATTTATTGACCAACCACTACTTTTGCGTGTCTGATTACTTTGTCGGTCAGCGAATATCCGGTTTGAACCACATCAACAACTTTGCCCTGAAGATTCTCTTCGGGTGCTGGTATCTGAGCCACAGCTTCCATGGATTCAACATCAAAATCATCACCGGTTTCAATTTCAATTTTCCTCAAACCCTTTGAACGAAGCGTTTCAATCAGTTTGTTCTGAATCAGTTCAATTCCTTTCAGCAGTTCGTTGTCATCTGATTTCACAATCTCCTTGATGGCTCTTTCAAAATCATCAAGCACCGGCAAAAGCGCCTGTATGGTTTCGGAATTGGCAGTTTTAAAGAAATCAAGTCTTTCCTTGGCAGTTCTCTTTTTGAAATTGTCAAACTCTGCAAACAGTCTAAGATACTGTTCTTTCTGATGGTTCAATTCTTCTTTAATCGACTCAACTTCAGACAACTCTTCTGTTTGAGAATCTGTACTCTCTGTTGTTTCCTGATTTAATTCTTCTTCGTTTATTATGTTCTCTGACATTTTTTCAATCTTTTTCAACTCAAAGTCAAAAATACTGCCAAGCGGCGCTTTGTGACTTTTTGGCAGAACTCAATTTGGTTTCAACCGGTATTTCAATTCCTTTTTGGAATGCTATTTTCACTAATTTCGCATCAAACAATATGTCAATGCAGATTGAAATTTGTGCAGCCAATGTCGGTTCGGCGATCAATGCCCAAAAAGGCGGTGCCGACCGAATTGAATTGTGTTCCGAACTGGCTGTGGGCGGAATCACGCCTTCCTTCGGAATGATCAAAGAAGTGCTGAATCTGATCCAAATTCCGGTTTTTGTACTGATCCGGCCGAGAAGCGGTGATTTTTGTTATTCGGATGATGAATTTTCAGCAATGAGAACAGACATTGAAATTTGCAAAGATTTGGGCTGTTCGGGAATTGTTTCCGGAATTCTCAATCCGGATTATACCATTGACAAAAAAAGAACAAAGAAGCTGATCGAACTAACTCGACCGCTTGAATTTACTTTTCATCGCGCCTTTGACCGACTTGCAAATCCCGAAAAAGGTTTGAATGAACTCATCGATTTGGGTGCCGACCGGATACTCACTTCGGGTCAGCAGTTCACTGCAGCAGAAGGTTTTGAATTGCTGATTCGATTAAAGGATTTGGCTCAAAATCAAATCAAAATATTGCCGGGCGGCGGAATCAGTCCGACAAATGCACTGCTTTTTTATCAAAACGGTTTTGATGAAATTCATGCATCCGTGTCATCAGCGGTTGTCAGAGAAAATCAAAATGATGAAACTGATTTTTTTGGAGAATCTGAATTCAGCGAATCAAATCTTGAGAAAATCAGAGAATTGTACAGAATTCTGAAGTGACGAATTCAGGTCATTTAATAGTTTAAATTATAGAAAGGATTGATTTAAAATTTTAACTTTGTTCCATAAAAACAATTAAAATTATGAGAACTTTTTGCGTATTATTTTCGATAATCTTTTCGACAGCAGTATATTCACAACAGACCCTGCTTCAGGGTGCCGCCCACAATCTGACTTCGATCGGTTCACTGTCGATTGAAAAACCGGCTGAGGGAAAAGTCAAAGGATCTGCCTATTTCAATGAAAATTTTCTGAGTGCAGAAATCATCAATTTCCAGACTTCTTATCCAATGAGATACAATGCATATTCTGACCAGATGGAATATGAAGTGGACGGTCTGCAGTATGATTTGGACAAACTTCAGCATTCGGTGGTTGAATTTCAGGGAATTAAAAAGAAGTATGTGGCAACTACCTACAATGATGGAAGTGGTTATGTCAACGGTTTTTTGGTTGAACTGGATAAAGGCGACAATTATTCACTTTACAAAAGAGAAAAGATAGTTTTTGTTCCGGGAACCGAAGCGAAGACAAGCATGGACACCGATACACCCGCCTATTACAAACCGCTGAAAGATATGTATCTGATCAGACTGAAAGACGGAAGTGTGGTGGAAATTCCCAAGTCGAGAAGCAAGTTTGCAAAACTTCTGGGGCCCGATGGTGCTCAGGTAGAAGATTATATCAAGAAAAACAAAATCGATCTGACCAAAGAAAACAGTCTGATCACGCTTGTAAATTATATGAATAAGATTTAATCTTTCGGGTTGCTTCAGAAGTGCCGGTCAGAAATTAATGAATGTATTGAATAAAGGTGTGCTGTATCTGTTTTTCACAAACCGATAACTGTCACTTCTATAAAAATCATTACTTTTGGCCGCAATCAATAAAAAAATTCAGGTGATGGACTTTAAACTTTCCGAAAATCAAAAATTTATATCCGAATCAGCCAGAGAATTTGCAAAACAGCATATCGAACCCCACATCATGGAGTGGGACGAAGCACAGCATTTTCCGGTTGAAGTATTTAAAAAGGCAGGCGAAATGGGCTTTATGGGTGTTTTGGTACCCGAAGAATTTGGCGGCAGTGGTCTTTCGTATGATGAATATGTGACCATCGTCGATGAAATTTCGCAAATCGATCCTTCAATCGGATTGTCGGTTGCGGCTCACAATTCGCTTTGCACCAATCATATTTTGACTTTTGGAAATGAAGAGCAGAAAAAGAAATGGCTGCCCAAACTGGCGACCGGTCAGGTGATCGGTGCCTGGGGTCTGACCGAACACAATACAGGCTCTGATGCCGGCGGAATGAGCACCACCGCAAAAAAGGATGGTGACGAATGGATCATCAACGGTGCGAAAAATTTCATCACCCATGCGATCAGTGGTGACATTGCAGTCGTAATGACCCGTACCGGAGAGAAAGGAGCCAAACACAATTCAACCGCCTTTGTATTTGAGAAAGGTATGCCAGGTTTCAGTTCTGGGAAAAAGGAAAACAAACTCGGAATGAGAGCATCCGAAACTGCCGAATTGATTTTTGACAATGTCAGAGTTCCGGACAGCCACAGACTCGGCGAGGTCGGCAGCGGATTTCATCAGGCGCTGACCATATTGGACGGCGGCCGAATTTCGATTGCGGCCTTAAGTCTCGGAATCGCAAAAGGGGCCTACAAAGCTGCTTTGAAATATGCAAAAGAAAGACATCAGTTCGGACAGCCGATTGCAAACTTCCAGGCGATCAATTTCAAACTTGCCGAAATGGCAACCGAAATTGAGGCATCAGAACTGCTGATCAGAAAGGCTGCTTATCTCAAAAACAATCATCAGCCGATGGCAACAGAAGGTGCGATGGCAAAATACTATGCATCCGAAGCCTGTGTGAGAATTTCAAACGAAGCAGTTCAGATTTTTGGCGGTTATGGTTATACCAAAGACTTTCCGGCTGAGAAATACTACAGGGATTCAAAACTTTGTACCATTGGTGAGGGCACAACCGAGATTCAAAAACTGGTGATTGGAAGAAATATTCTGAAGTGATAAATAATCTTCAGAAAATTATTTGCCGGAATAAAAATCATTGCTATATTTGCACACCTAAAAAATAAGAGATCATTATGTTGATAATAACAGTAAAAGACGGAGAGTCAATCGACAAAGCACTTAAGAAATACAAACGTAAGTTTGACAGAACCGGTGTGGTTCGTCAGCTGAGAAGCCGTCAGCAGTTCACCAAGCCTTCTGTAACCAAAAGACAGCAGAGAGCAAGAGCGGCATACAAGCAGCAAATGCAGAGCAAAGAAGAGGCTTAATAATTTTACTGTAAAGATACACAGCTGTTCACCAAAGTTTTTTAACTTTGGTGAACAGCTTTTTTTATGTCGGTACCAAAGTTTCTTGATTATTTGAGGTTTGAAAAAAAGTATTCGCCAAGGACTGTTGAGAGTTATGAAAATGATCTGAACGGTTTTGTTGAATTCTATAATGCCGAAAACGGATCCGAAGACATTTCAAAAGCAAAGAAACTTGATCTCAGGAACTTTCTGATGCATCTTTCCCAATCCGATTTTTCTGAACGGAGCATCAACCGAAAAATCAGTTCGCTCAAATCCTATTACAAATATTTGCTGAAGATTCAGGCAATCGATCAGTCGCCGGCGGCTATGATCTCGACTTTGAAACATAATAATAAGGTGAGGATTCCATTTTCTGAAGAAGAGATTCGGAATCTGTTTGAAACCGAAGGGATTTTTTCTGATGATTTTGAAGGCCGTCGTGATCGGCTGATCATCGAATTGTTTTATCAGACCGGAATGCGTAGGGCAGAACTGACCGGTCTGAAGATTTCTGATTTGAATTTTGACGAAAAAAATCTGAAAGTGCTGGGCAAAAGAAACAAGGAAAGGCTGATTCCGATCGGCGATGAATTGTGCGAAAGGCTTGTCGGCTATGTCAGAGAGCGAAATGAATTGTCCGGAGACAAAAATCAGGCATTATTTTTGACGAAAAAAGGAGGGCAGCTTTACGATAAATTTGTTTATAAATTAGTAAATAATTACCTTAGTGTCGTCAGTACTAAGATGAATAAAAGTCCTCATATTTTGAGGCACAGTTTTGCCACTCATCTGCTGGCCCACGGTGCGAATCTGAATGCGGTCAAAGAACTTTTGGGGCATTCAAGTTTGGCGGCTACCCAGGTTTACACACACAGTGGCATTGAACAATTAAAAGAAGTGTTTAACAAAGCTCATCCAAGGAGCGACAAAAATTAAAAATTATGACTATTAAACTTCAAACAGTAAATTTCAACGCAAAGCCGGGACTGGACGAATATGTTGAAAAGAAATTGGGTAAACTGGAACAATTTTACGATAAGATTTTATCGGCGCAAGTATCAATGAGAGTTGAAAACGTATCTGAAAAGGAGAACAAATTTGTTGACATCCGTCTGGAGGTTCCGGGCGACGACATAGTGGTCAAAAAATCGGGTCAGACCTTTGAAGAATGCATTGATTTGTCAATTGAAGCACTCAAAAAAATGATCATCAGAAGGAAGGAAAAATCAGCTGTCAGATAGCATTCAAATATTTTTTTCCAAAAATTTGGAGAATACATAAAACTTCGTACATTTGCAGTCCGTTAAATAAAACGGACTGTTCTTTTACATAAAAACATAGAAAAATGCCGGCATAGCTCAGCTGGCCAGAGCACGTGATTTGTAATCTCGGGGTCGTGGGTTCGAATCCCTCTGCCGGCTCATAAATTCTAGGTTTCGGGGAGATACTCAAGCGGCCAACGAGGACAGACTGTAAATCTGTTGGTTTTCACCTTCGCAGGTTCGAATCCTGCTCTCCCCACCAAAATGAACAGTACCGGGTTTCACCGGTCTCAGGCGGGAATAGCTCAATTGGTAGAGCGTCAGCCTTCCAAGCTGAATGTTGCGGGTTCGAGTCCCGTTTCCCGCTCAAGATTTTGCCGATGTAGCTCAGTGGTAGAGCGCTTCCTTGGTAAGGACGAGGTCACGGGTTCAAATCCCGTCATTGGCTCTAAGCATCGCAGTTAAAGAATAAAACTGAGTTGAATATGAAACAGAATTCACCGGTTTTTTTGGTATTTGAGATTAATTAGAATTAAGTATAACATAGAAATTATTTTAAAATGGCAAAGGAAACTTTTAATCGTAATAAGCCGCATTTGAATATCGGAACCATCGGTCACGTTGACCACGGTAAAACCACTTTGACTGCTGCTATTACCAAAGTATTGGCAGACGCTGGTTTGTCAGAAGCTAGAGCTTACGATCAAATCGACAATGCTCCGGAAGAGAAAGAAAGAGGTATCACCATCAACACTTCTCACGTAGAATATCAGACCGCAGGACGTCATTATGCACACGTTGACTGCCCCGGCCACGCTGACTATGTGAAAAACATGGTAACAGGTGCTGCTCAGATGGACGGTGCAATCCTGGTGGTTGCGGCAACTGACGGACCTATGCCACAAACCCGTGAACACATCCTTTTGTGCCGTCAGGTAAACGTTCCAAGAATTGTTGTATTCCTGAACAAATGTGATATGGTTGACGACGAAGAATTGTTGGAACTGGTTGAAATGGAAGTTAGAGATCTTCTTTCTTCTTACGATTATGACGGAGACAACACTCCTGTAATCAGAGGTTCTGCATTGGGCGCGTTGAACGGAGAGCAAAAATGGGTTGATTCTGTAATGGAGCTGATGGATGCTGTTGACAGCTGGATCGAACTTCCTGTTCGTTACCAGGACAAAGCATTTTTGATGCCGATTGAAGACGTGTTCTCAATTACAGGTCGTGGAACTGTTGCTACAGGACGTATTGAATCAGGTATCATCAACACCGGTGACGGTGTGGATATCGTAGGTATGGGTGATGAAAAATTGACTTCTACCATTACCGGAGTTGAGATGTTCCGTAAGATCCTTGACAGAGGTGAAGCAGGTGACAACGTTGGTTTGTTGCTCAGAGGTATTGAAAAAACCGATATCCGTCGAGGTATGGTGATTGCAAAACCCGGATCAGTTAAACCGCACAAAAAATTCAAGGCTGAGGTTTATATCCTTACCAAAGAAGAAGGAGGTCGTCACACACCTTTCCACAACAAATACCGTCCTCAGTTTTACGTTCGTACAACCGACGTAACAGGTGAAATTCACCTGCCTGAAGGAATTGAAATGGTATTGCCTGGTGACAACCTGACCATCGAAGTTGATTTGATCCAACCGATCGCATTGAACGACGGTCTTCGTTTCGCTATCCGTGAAGGAGGTCGTACCGTTGGTGCCGGTCAGGTAACTCAGATTCTTGACTAATTTCAGTTAATAATATGAATTGAGAAAGAGGTGTTCTCCGGTTTTTTTCGGGGACACCTTGTCTCACATACGGGCATAGTATAATGGTTAGTATCGCGGTCTCCAAAACCGCTGGTCAGGGTTCGAATCCTTGTGCCCGTGCAATAATAGAAAAGATGAAAGCATTAGATTTTATAAAAGAATCATATTACGAATTCAAAGATCATGTAACCTGGCCTTCGTGGACCCAGTTGCAGCAGGACACAGTGGTAGTGGCAATTTCTACGCTTATTTTGGCCATCTTCCTGTATGCCGTTGACTCATTCTTCGGAAATGTGATTATCAAAAATATGTTTGAATTACTCAAATAAGAATTTCAGACAATTTAATTATGAGCGATAAAAAATGGTATGTACTGAAAACCGTTAGCGGTCAGGAACTTAAAATCAAAGCCTATATCGAAGACGAAATCGAATACCATAAGTTGCAGGATTTTGTCGGACAGATTGTGGTGCCGATGGAAAAAGTTATCCAGATCAAAAACGGTAAAAAAGTACAAAAAGAAAAAGTTTACTATCCGGGTTATGTGATGATCGAAGCTGACCTCAAAGGCGAAGTTCCGCATGTGATCAAAAGCATACCGGGTGTAATCAGTTTTCTGAGTGCAACCAAAGGCGGAGAACCGATTCCGATGAGGCTGTCTGAGGTGAACAAAATGCTCGGTCGAGTTGACGAACTGGCCGAGTCTGACGAAAACCTGATGAACATCCCTTATCTGGTGGGCGAAACCGTAAAAGTGATCGACGGTCCTTTCAACGGATTCAACGGCACGGTTGAGAAAATCAATGAGGAAAAGAGAAAACTTGAAGTGATGGTTTTGATCTTTGGACGGAAAACGCCTTTGGAGCTTTCGTTTATGCAGGTTGAAAAAGTTTAAAAACTTTTTATAAAAAATTAGGAAGCCATCTGATTCAGGTGGCTTTTGTATTTGAAAGAAGTACATAATGTGCTAAAAAACATTGAAATAAATATTGCTGGGTTAAATAAATTTTATACTTTTGCAGTCCTAAAAGTAAAATAGGGTTTGTGAGTAACCTAATTTACTGAATAATAAATGCTTCCAAATTCATTTTTATTCAAAAATTAATTAAAAAAGAAAATGGCAAAGAAAGTTGAAAAAGTTATAAAACTTCAGGTCAAAGGAGGCCAGGCCAATCCTTCGCCACCAGTTGGTCCGGCGCTGGGTGCTGCCGGTGTCAACATCATGGAGTTTTGTAAACAGTTTAACGGTCGTACCCAAGAAAAACAGGGTCAGGTTTTGCCGGTTGTAATTACGGTTTTTCAGGACAAATCTTTTGAATTTGTAATCAAGACGCCTCCTGCTGCAATCCAATTGATGGGCATTGCAAAAGCCAAAAAAGGTTCAGGTGAACCCAACCGTGTGAAAGTGGCTACTGTAAGCTGGGATCAGATCAGAACAATCGCAGAAGACAAAATGCAGGATATGAACTGCTTTACTGTTGAGGCTGCAATGAAAATGGTAGCAGGTACTGCCCGTTCAATGGGTATAGCTGTAAAGGGAGGTCAGGCTCCTGAGTAATCTTTAATATTGAAAAAATGGCTCAGTTAACAAAGAAACAAAAGGAAGCAAACGCTAAAGTTGATAAAACCAAACTTTATACAATAGATGAAGCAGCCGCTTTGGTGAAGGAAGTGAATACCACAAAATTTGATGCATCTGTTGATATTGCAGTTCGTCTGGGCGTTGACCCCAAGAAAGCAAATCAGATGGTGCGCGGTGTGGTTTCTCTGCCTCACGGAACCGGTAAAGATGTGAAAGTGCTTGCACTGGTAACGCCCGATAAGGAAGCGGAAGCCAAAGAAGCAGGTGCTGACTTCGTAGGTCTTGACGAATATCTTGACAAAATCAAGAATGGCTGGACAGACGTGGATGTGATCGTAACCATGCCTGCCGTAATGGGTAAACTGGGTCCTCTGGGCCGTGTGCTCGGTCCGAGAGGTCTGATGCCAAACCCCAAAGCAGGAACCGTTACAGTTGAAGTGGGTAAAGCAGTCTCTGATGTGAAAGCCGGAAAAATCGACTTTAAAGTTGACAAATACGGAAACATCCATGCCGCAATCGGTAAAGTGTCTTTTACAGCAGACAAGATTAAAGACAATGCAGTGGAACTGGTTTCCACACTGTCAAAATTGAAACCTTCAACTGCAAAAGGTACTTATATGAGAAGCATTACGCTTTCAAGCACAATGAGTCCGGGTATCCATATTGATCCAAAGAGTTTAAACCAATAAATAAGTAAGAATTATGGGAATGACAAGAGAACAAAAAGCGCAGATGATCGATGATTTGACTGCGGTATTGGAAGAGTCAAACATCATCTATCTTGCTGATATTGAAGGTTTGAATTCGGCCAACACTACCGAATTGAGAAGACAGTGTTTCAGAAATGAAATCTCTCTGAAGGTGGTGAAGAACACCCTTTTGAAAAAAGCGATGGAGCGAATCGAAGCAAAAGAATTCGACGGTCTCTATGGCTCTCTGAAAGGGAATACTGCAATCATGACGGCAGAAATAGGCAATGCGCCGGCCAAAGTGATTGAGAATTTCAGAAAGAAATCAGATAAACCGGTTTTGAAAGCAGCCTGGATTGATCAGGCGGTGTTTGTGGGTGACGATCAGCTGAAAGCATTGTCAAACCTCAAGACAAAAGAAGAATTGGTCGGAGAGATCATCGGTCTTCTTCAGTCGCCGCTTAAAACTGTGGTTTCGCAGCTGCAGACCGGCGGACAGAAGATTGCGGGTATCGTTAAAACACTTTCTGAAAAATAAATCAGTACGCACTCTAATTATTATCATAGTTGAAAGTAGAAAGTGGAAAGGAAAAAAGTATCAATTTAGAACTTGAAACCTGAAACCTGAAACTTGAAACAAAAATTAAAAAGTTGTTCAACAAAAAAATTATTAAAAAATGGCAGATTTAAAAAAATTGGCTGAGGATTTGGTAAACCTAACTGTTAAAGATGTAAACGAGTTGGCAAATATCCTCAAAGAAGAATACGGAATCGAACCTGCTGCTGCAGCTGTTGCAGTTGCCGCAGGTCCTGCTGCCGGCGGCGAAGCTGCTGCTGCAGAAGAAAAAACCGAATTTGATGTAATCCTGAAAGCAGCAGGTGCAAGCAAACTTGCAGTTGTGAAACTGGTTAAAGATTTGACCGGTGTAGGATTGAAAGAAGCAAAAGATTTGGTTGACGGTGCTCCTAATCCTGTTAAAGAAGGTGTTTCTAAAGACGAAGCAGATGCTTTGGCTAAACAGCTTCAGGAAGCAGGTGCAGAAGTGGAAATCGCGTAAGACCGTTCTTCTTCCGACATACAAACCGTCTTGTTTCTTAACGAGACGGTTTTTTTATTGATTAAAAAATGATTTAAAAATCCTTCAGGATCTTCATCAGCGAATAGCAGAAAGCCGGACAGCAAACCAGAAATTTGAACCAGAATGTTTCTTTCTTTCCCCAGTCGGCTATGAATTCTTTGTGATTGTATTTCTTCAAAATACTGATTATATTTTTTCTTTCTTCGGCCTCTCCCTTCAGATTTGAAGCTTTCAGCAACTTGTAATGTCTGAGAACATTGTAGAATAATCTTCTCATTGCGGTTGTGGTCAATGACGGAAAATTCTTTTTCATATAAAATACCTGTTCATCAAAAGCCTCAATGTCATGAAGTCTTTCAAGATGGTATTTCCTCCCCATAATGCTCTCTGAATGAATTCGGTAATAATAAAGTGGAGCCCTGAGATGAACCACTTTGTCTGCCTTCGCAAAAATCTGATGCGTCCAGAACTGATCTTCGTGAATCTTTCCTTTTTCAAATAAAATCGGACCAATCAGTTTTCTGTTGTACAGCTTATTCCAGACAATAGACCTGAGCTCGTCGGTCAATAACAGTTTTAATGCTTCTACCTTATTATATACTTCAACTTTAAATTCTTCTTCTCCTGGATCGGATCTTTTAGATTTTAATTTCTGAAGTTCATCATCGGTTTCGAATTTAATAAAATCACACTCCACAATATCCGCATCAAACTTCAAACTGGTTTCGATTAATTTTTTTACATAATCAAATTCAAGAACATCATCACTGTCAGCAAAACAGACATATTCGCCCGTTACAAATTGAAAGCCTGTATTTCTGGCTTCTGCCAGGCCATTGTTTTCTTTGTTGATCAGTAAAATTCTGCCATCTGAATTTTTGTATTTTTCACAAATCTGAAGACTGCCGTCGGTTGAACCGTCGTTGATCAGAATGATTTCAATATCCTGATAGGTCTGATGGATTACACTGTCAAGGCAGGCATCCAAATATTTCTCTACATTGTAAACCGGGATGATGATGCTGATTTTCATGGTCTTGCATGTTCTCCATATCCGAAAGGAAGTGAGATTAGTTTTTAGGGTTGGTTGTATTAATAGATAAATGTAATCAAATATTTATTTTCCAGGCATTGATTTTTGAAAAATAAATTGAAAAATCTTTTCAGTTGGATGATAGAAAAGCCGGAAAAGGAGCGAAAAATAAAAAATTAATTTTAACCACAAAAAAAGTTTAGAAAAAGTTATCGCATTGTCTGATAAATTTTGTACATTTGTCGTCCTTTTGACAATGGTAAACGGTTATATTTGAGTAACTTATTGAAAATCAACTCTTCGACAAAATCGGAGGGATTTTTTTGTTTGTAGTTGTTCCAACCGTATTACTGTTTGCCGAAGGAAAAAAATATTTTGCACTACGCTGTGAAAAGATATACCAGTGTTGCAGTTGGGCAGAGGCCTTCAGAGGCAAATGTCTGATATTTTTTTGGAAAACAAAATATTTTTTTAACCCATTTCTAAAATTCTTATGAGTAAAAAAGACGTTAAGGCTCAGAGAAATCAGAGAATCAGCTTTTCTGCTACAAAAGTACACACCGAATTTCCGGACTTTTTGGACATTCAGATCAAATCTTTTGAGGATTTCTTTCAATTGGAAACCCGCCCCGACCAAAGGGCAAAAGAAGGTTTGTACAAGACTTTTGCTGAAAACTTCCCGATTTCAGACACCCGAAATCAGTTCGTACTTGAATTCCTGGATTACTTTGTTGACCCGCCCCGTTACACCATCGACGAGTGTATCGAAAGAGGTTTGACATACAGTGTCCCGCTCAAGGCTCGAATGAAATTGTATTGTACCGATCCCGAACACGAAGATTTTGAAACCGTTGTTCAGGACGTTTATCTGGGGACCATCCCCTATATGACCAACTCCGGTTCGTTCATCATCAACGGTGCGGAAAGAGTGGTCGTTTCACAGCTTCACCGTTCACCCGGTGTATTCTTTGGTCAGTCTTATCATGCCAACGGAACCAAACTGTATTCTTCCAGAATTATACCTTTCAAAGGTTCATGGATTGAGTTTGCAACCGACATCAACAGCGTGATGTATGCATACATTGACCGTAAGAAAAAATTACCTTTGACTACACTGTTAAGAGCCATCGGTTATGAGAAAGACAAAGACATACTCGAAATCTTTGACCTTGCAGAAGAAATCAAAGTTACCAAAACATCGATCAAAAAAGCAGTCGGCAAAAAACTTGCTGCCCGTGTACTGAACACCTGGCATGAGGATTTTGTGGATGAAGATACAGGTGAAGTGGTTTCAATCGAACGTAATGAAATTATCCTCGATCGTGAGACAGTAATTGAAAAAGATCATATCGATCAGATTCTTGATTCTGGTGTGAAATCAATTTTGGTTCACAAAGAGGACAACAAATCTTCTGATTACTCGATTATCCACAACACACTTCAGAAAGACCCGACCAATACCCAGAAGGAAGCGGTTGAATACATCTACCGTCAATTGAGAAATGCAGAGCCGCCAGATGAGGAAACCGCAAGAGGAATCATCGACAAGCTCTTTTTCTCTGAGCAGAGATATTCACTGGGAGAAGTGGGACGATACAGACTGAATAAAAAACTTTCTCTGGATATTCCTGAAGATGTTCAGATTCTGACCAGAGAAGATATCATATCCATCATCAAATATCTGATCGAACTGATCAACTCAAAAGCTGAAGTTGACGACATCGACCACCTGTCAAACCGTCGTGTGAGAACTGTTGGTGAACAGATGGCCGCACAGTTCGGTGTAGGTTTGGCGCGTATGGCAAGAACCATCCGTGAGAGAATGAACGTTCGTGACAATGAGGTGTTTACGCCGATCGACCTGATCAATGCAAAAACACTTTCGTCTGTTATCAACTCATTCTTCGGAACCAACCAGCTTTCACAGTTCATGGACCAGACCAATCCGCTTTCTGAGATTACTCACAAGCGAAGACTGTCTGCACTGGGACCCGGCGGTCTGTCCAGAGAGAGAGCAGGTTTTGAAGTGCGTGACGTACACTATACACACTACGGAAGACTTTGTCCGATTGAGACCCCTGAAGGTCCGAACATCGGTTTGATCTCTTCACTTTGTGTATTTGCAAAAGTGAACAATCTCGGATTTATTGAAACACCATACAGAAAGGTTGAAAACGGAAAAGTCGATATAAAATCAGAACCAATCTATCTTTCAGCAGAAGAAGAGGAAGAAATGACAATTGCACAGGCAAATGCGCCGATTGATGACAACGGAAAATTTGTCAGCGACCGTATCACTGCCCGTGAAGACGGTGACTTCCCGGTGGTTTCACCCGACGAGGTTCAGCTGATGGATATCGCACCCAATCAGATTGCATCGATTTCGGCTTCACTGATTCCGTTTCTGGAACATGACGACGCAAACCGTGCGCTGATGGGATCAAACATGATGCGTCAGGCGGTTCCGCTGTTGAAAGCCCAGGCACCGATCGTCGGTACCGGACTTGAAAAACAGGTGGCAACCGATTCAAGAATTCTGATCAACGCAGACAGAAGCGGTACGGTTACCTATGTGGATGCAGATAAGATTTCGATCAAATATGACAGAACAGAAGATGAAGAAATCGTAAGTTTTGATCAGGCAGAGAAAAGTTATCATTTGACCAAATTCAGAAAAACCAATCAGGGTACGACCATTACACTGAAGCCAATCGTTCAGGAAGGCGACAGAGTCCATAAAGGTCAGGTGCTTTGTGAAGGTTATGCAACTGAAAACGGTGAACTTGCGCTCGGCAGAAACCTGCTGGTTGCATTTATGCCTTGGAAAGGATACAACTTTGAGGATGCGATTGTAATCAACGAAAAAGTAGTTCGTGAAGACTGGTTTACATCGGTACACGTGGACGAATATTCACTTGAAGTCCGTGATACCAAACTCGGTATGGAAGAATTGACGGCTGACATCCCGAACGTTTCTGAAGAAGCGACCAAAGATCTGGATGAAAACGGTATGATCCGTGTCGGTGCAGAAGTAAAACCGGGCGATATACTTATCGGTAAGATTACACCAAAAGGAGAATCTGATCCGACTCCTGAAGAAAAACTGCTGAGAGCCATCTTTGGCGACAAAGCGGGTGATGTGAAAGATGCTTCACTGAAAGCTTCTCCGTCTCTTCACGGTGTGGTGATCGACAAAAAACTGTTCTCAAGAAGCATCAAAGACAAGAGAAGAAGAACCCAGGACAAAGCGATCATCGACAGCATCGAGTCAGATTTCCAAAAGAAATTTGACGAGCTGAGAGAAACTTTGCTCAACAAACTGTTCCTGCTGCTCGACGGCAAAACTTCTCAGGGCGTTTTCAATGACCTGAACGAAGAAGTCATCAAAAAAGGAACAAAATTCACCAAAAAGATTCTTTCCTCTGTTGAAGATTATTTGAATCTGACAGGCGCAGAAAGCATCTGGGTGGTTGACGAGGTGAAAAATGACCAGGTCAAACAGCTTCTTCACAATTATAAGATCAAATACAACGACCTGCACGGCTCACTGAATCGTGAGGTATTCACTGTTTCGGTGGGTGACGAACTTCCTTCGGGAATCGTCAAACTGGCCAAAATCTACATCGCCAAAAAACGTAAGCTGAAAGTAGGTGACAAAATGGCGGGCCGTCACGGAAACAAAGGTATCGTATCCAGAATCGTCAGAGACGAAGACATGCCATTCCTCGAAGACGGAACTCCGGTTGACATCGTTCTGAACCCGCTGGGTGTACCTTCACGTATGAACATCGGCCAGATTTATGAAACCGTTCTCGGATGGGCAGGTGCAAAATTGGGTGAAACCTATGCAACTCCAATCTTTGACGGTGCAGAAATCGAACCGATCAATGAACTGATCGAGAAGGCAGGTCTTCCAAAATACGGAACTACTTATCTGTATGACGGTGGTACCGGTGAGCGTTTTGCACAGATGGCGACCGTCGGCATGATTTATATGCTGAAACTCGGTCACCTGGTTGACGACAAAATGCACTCGAGATCAATCGGACCATACTCACTGATTACCCAGCAGCCGTTGGGCGGTAAGGCACAGTTCGGTGGTCAGCGTTTTGGAGAAATGGAGGTTTGGGCGCTTGAAGCATTCGGAGCTGCCAACATCCTGAGAGAGATTCTGACTGTGAAGTCGGATGACGTGATCGGAAGGGCAAAAACCTACGAAGCAATCGTAAAAGGTGAGCCTATGCCTGAACCCGGAATTCCGGAATCATTCAACGTACTACTGCACGAATTGCAGGGTCTTGGACTGGATATTAACCTTGAGGAATAAAATTGACTGTTTCGGTTCCGGCGGTTCTGCCGTCGGATCCCGGACTTATTAAATTTTTAATTGATTAGAAGAAATCATTATGTCAACAAAAAATAAAACCAGTAAATTTTCAAAAATCCGAATCGGACTGGCATCACCTGAATCCATTCTTCAGGAATCGAGAGGAGAGGTGCTGAAGCCGGAAACGATTAATTACCGAACTCACAAACCCGAACGAGACGGTTTGTTCTGTGAAAGGATATTCGGACCAGTTAAAGATTACGAATGCGCCTGCGGCAAGTACAAGAGAATCCGGTACAAAGGAATTGTCTGTGACCGTTGCGGTGTGGAAGTAACCGAAAAGAAGGTGAGACGTGAGCGTATTGGACACATCAATCTGGTGGTTCCGGTGGCACACATCTGGTATTTTCGCTCGCTTCCGAACAAGATCGGTTATGTACTCGGTCTTCCGTCAAAGAAACTGGATATGATCATCTATTATGAAAGATATGTGGTCATTCAGCCGGGTATAGCAAAAGCGCCCGAAGGCGGTGATTTGGAAAAACTGGACTTCCTGACCGAAGAAGAATATCTGGATATTCTGGATACACTTCCGGCAGACAATCAGTATCTGGAAGATACAGATCCGAACAAATTTATCGCAAAAATGGGTGCTGAGGCACTTGAAGATTTGCTGAAGAGAATCAATCTGGACGATCTGTCGTACGAATTGAGACACAAAGCACATAACGAAACATCAAAACAGAGAAGAACAGAAGCGCTCAAGAGACTTCAGGTAGTTGAATCGCTGAGAGAATCAAATCTTCATCATGTCAACCGCCCCGAATGGATGGTGATGAGGGTTGTTCCGGTGATTCCGCCCGAGCTGAGACCTTTGGTACCACTCGACGGAGGACGTTTTGCAACTTCTGACCTGAATGATCTGTATCGTCGTGTGATCATCAGAAACAACCGTTTGAAACGACTGATGGAAATCAAGGCGCCTGAGGTGATTTTGAGAAATGAAAAGAGGATGCTTCAGGAATCTGTAGATTCACTATTTGACAATACCAGAAAAGCTTCTGCAGTGAAAGCTGACGGTAACCGCGCGCTGAAATCACTTTCAGACTCATTGAAAGGTAAGCAGGGACGTTTCCGTCAGAACCTTTTGGGTAAAAGGGTTGACTATTCGGCTCGTTCCGTTATTGTCGTTGGACCAAGCCTGAAACTGTATGAATGCGGTCTTCCAAAAGATATGGCGGCAGAACTTTACAAACCGTTTATCGTTCGTAAACTGATCGAAAGAGGGATTGTAAAAACAGTTAAATCAGCCAAAAAGATCATCGACAAAAAAGAACCGGTGGTTTATGATATCCTTGAAAATGTTTTGAAAGGACATCCTGTGCTGCTCAACCGTGCTCCAACGTTGCACCGTCTGGGTATTCAGGCATTCCAGCCGAAACTGATTGAAGGAAAAGCAATCCAATTGCACCCGCTGGTTTGTACCGCATTCAACGCCGACTTCGACGGTGACCAGATGGCGGTTCACCTGCCTTTGGGACCGGAAGCGGTTCTTGAGGCACAGCTGCTGATGCTTGCTTCCCAGAACATTTTGAATCCGGCAAACGGATCGCCGATTGCGGTTCCGTCTCAGGACATGGTATTGGGACTGTATTACATCACAAAAGCAAAAAAAGGAGCAAAAGGAGAAGGAATCATATTCTATTCTGCAGAAGAAGTTGAAATAGCATACAACGAAAAAAGTGTTGATCTGAATGCGGTTGTCAAAGTAAAAACCAAAGTAAGAGAAGGTGAGGAACTGGTTGAAAGACTGGTTGAGACCACCGTCGGAAGAGTGCTGTTCAATCAGATTGTTCCGGCAAAGGTTGGTTTTGTCAATGAACTGCTGACTAAGAAATCATTGAGAGCCATTATCAGTAGAATCCTTGCATTGACCGATTTCCCGACCACTGCAGCTTTCCTTGACAAGATGAAAGATCTTGGATACAGAAGTGCATTTGAAGGCGGACTGTCATTCAGTTTGGGTGACATCCTGATTCCGGACAAGAAAAAAGATTTGATTGCAAATGCGATTGAGCAGGTTGAAGGCATCAAGACCAATTACAACATGGGTCTGATTACCAACAACGAACGTTACAATCAGGTGATCGACGTCTGGACCAATACCAATGCAACGCTGACCGAAATGGTGATGAGAAGAATGACCGAAGACCAGGATGGTTTCAACTCGGTATATATGATGCTTGACTCGGGTGCGAGAGGTTCGAAAGAACAGATTCGCCAGCTTGCAGGTATGAGAGGTCTGATGGCAAAACCCCAGAAAGCAGGTGCGACCGGAGGTGAAATCATCGAAAACCCGATTATTTCAAACTTCCGTGAAGGACTCTCAATCCTTGAATACTTTATCTCAACCCACGGTGCGCGTAAAGGACTTGCCGATACCGCTCTGAAAACAGCCGATGCGGGTTATCTGACAAGAAGGCTGGTTGACGTGGCTCAGGATGTAATCATTACCGAAGAAGACTGCGGCACGCTGAGAGGAGTCGATGTGACTGCGCTGAAGAAAAATGAGGAGATCATCGAATCGCTTTCTTCAAGAATTTTGGGAAGAACTTCGCTGCACGACGTGACCGACCCGAATACCGGAGACCTGATCGTTGCAGCAGATAAAGTGATTACAGAAGAAGTAGGTGAAGCGATTGAAAAAGCAGGTATTGATGTGGTCGAAGTAAGATCACCGCTGACCTGTGAATCAAAATCAGGTATCTGTGCATGTTGTTACGGCCGAAACCTTGCAACCGGTAAAAGGGTTCAGAAAGGTGAAGCGGTTGGCGTGGTTGCTGCACAGTCAATTGGTGAGCCGGGTACTCAGTTGACACTGAGGACATTCCACGTTGGTGGTATTGCCGGTAACGTATCTGAACAGTCTTCGATCATTGCAAAAATGGACGGTCATGTTGAATTTGATGACCTCAGAACGGTTAAATCTGAAGACGAATCCGGTAAACAGGTTGAAGTTGTGGTATCAAGATCAACCGAAATGAAGCTGATCGATGCCACAGGAAACGTTCGTATGAACCACAATATTTCTTACGGTTCTGTACTTCATATCAAAGAAGGGCAAAAGATCGTGAAAGGAGATGTGATTGCGAGCTGGGATCCGTACAACGGTGTAATCATTGCTGAATCTGCAGGTAAAGTCGAATATGAAAATATTGAACAGGGATCAACCTTCCAACTTGAGATTGACGAACAAACCGGTTTCCAGGAAAAAGTTATTTCAGAATCCAAAAACAAAAAACTGATACCAACGCTGAAAGTGATGGCAACAGGCGGAGAAGAAAGAAACTACAACCTGCCGGTGGGCGCTCACCTGATCGTCAATGACGGTGAGAAAATCAAAGCGGGTAAGGTGCTGGTTAAGATTCCAAGAAGGTCTGCAAAAGCAGGTGACATCACCGGCGGTCTGCCAAGGGTGACCGAACTGTTTGAAGCACGTAATCCGTCGAACCCGGCTGTTGTTGCCGAAGTTGACGGCGTGGTTTCATTTGGTAAGATCAAAAGAGGTAACCGTGAAATCATGGTTGAATCAAAAACCGGTGAAATCTTTAAATATCTGGTGAAACTGTCAAACCAGATACTGGTTCAGGAAAATGACTTTGTAAGAGCTGGTATGCCGCTTTCGGACGGTGCAATTACACCTGAAGATATTTTGAGAATCAAAGGGCCAACCGCAGTACAGGAATATCTGGTCAATGAAATCCAGGACGTTTATCGTTTGCAGGGTGTGAAGATTGATGACAAACACTTTGAAATCATCGTTCGTCAGATGATGAGAAAAGTAAGAATCGTTGATCCGGGAGATACCCGATTCCTTGAAGACAGCCTTGAGCACAAGGACGACTTCCTTGAAGAAAACGACAGAATCTTTGGAATGAAGGTGGTAGAAGATGCGGGAGAAAGTTCAAGTCTGAAACCCGGACAGATCATCAGCGCCAGAGAACTGAGAGACGAGAATTCAATTCTCAAACGTGAAGACAAGAATCTGGTTACTGCAAGAGAGGCAATGCCGGCAACTGCCGAACCGATTCTGCAGGGAATCACCAGAGCTTCGCTTCAGACCAAATCATTTATGTCGGCTGCATCCTTCCAGGAGACCACCAAGGTTTTGAACGAAGCTGCGATTGCCGGAAAACTGGATGATTTGAACGGTCTGAAAGAGAATGTGATTGTAGGACACCTGATTCCTGCCGGAACCGGACTGAAAGATTATCAGAACATCATCGTCGGTTCACAAAAGGAATATGAGGAATTGGTAACTGAAAAAACTGTAATCTGATGGCAGAAGAACAAAAAAACATCAATATAGAAATCAATGATCAGACCGCTGAAGGGGTTTATTCAAATCTGGCAGTGATCAATCATTCACCCACAGAATTTGTGGTGGATTTCATTCAGATGATGCCCGGAGTGCCAAAGGCAAGAGTGAAGTCAAGAATCATACTGACTCCGCAACATGCCAAAAGACTGGCTGCTGCATTGGCTGAAAATGTGGGCCGTTTTGAAAAACAATACGGCAACATCAAAGACAACCAGTCTGCACAAATGCCGATGAGTTTCGGCCCTCCCGGTGAAGCTTAAAAAAGTAAATCACTGATCAATACAGACCCTGTTGCAATTGCGGCAGGGTCTTTTTTGTTTTTTAACGTTTGTCCTGTTTTGCAAAGCAGGCATCTCAAATCTTCCTAATAATTATAAGAAGTCGTTCAGCTCGCTATGACTTTAATTGATTGCTCATTTTTCGGGTTATATTTTTATAATTTTATGATCTCGGAGATAAACAATTCGCTATTTTTCGATTTCTTAAATTCTTTACAGTCCGGAATCTAAGCCAAAATAGTATATGAACCAGTTGTTTAGCCGGCCCCATAACAACAGGAGATTAATTAAAGTATTTTATCAGTCATAAAAGTTAATTTACGAATTTATTTTCTATCCATTCGATTGTTGTTTTTAATCAAAAATGTGATGTGGCCGACTTGGATTTCTACACGAAAAGTTTTGTTAGACCAAAAAGTATGGAATAAACCGGAAAACTACAACTTCCAGCTGTTCAGTACAGAAATATAATCATGCGCCGTCATATCATACTGAATCGG
>Ga0172382_10000878_pt1 | contig 55907 bp, 55 predicted proteins | sample Leawel138RmetaG_FD_122245 | JGI IMG/M metagenome (GOLD analysis project Ga0172382, IMG submission 122245) | Leachate microbial communities from a municipal landfill in Southern Ontario, Canada - Leachate well 138R metaG | ecosystem: Engineered > Solid waste > Landfill > Unclassified | place...
CGCCAGCCCAGGGTTCGGAATTGAAAAAGTTACCGGGCGCGATGTAGCAACTGCGATTATTGAATACGTCGAAATGAACGCGAAGCGTCGCAACAAAAAAGACAAAGTCGGCGCATAAGTCGTTATTTCGTCTTCGGTCAGTGCTATACTAAACACTATGAATATAGCGCGCTCCTTAAAGTGGCGACCCGCAACAACGGCAATTCTTATCTGCGGGCTTGTGGCGCTACTCATTTACTCGGTTGTTGTGTATATGGTTGCGCATTTTCAACCGACCGTTGAAGTGCGTATTGGGAGCGGTATTTACCATGTTCAGATTGCCGACACCGAGGCCGAACGACAACAGGGTCTTTCTGAGGTGAGTGAGTTGAAGCCCGACGGGGGACTATTGATGAAGTTCGATGGTGACGGCGCTTGGGGTATTTGGATGAAAGATATGAAAATACCAATCGATATCGTCTGGATGGATAAAGATAAAAAGGTTGTTTACGTCGTAAAGAACGCTAGTCCCGAACTTTCTACGAATACTATCTTCACTCCGAAGAGCAGTGCGCGCTATGTCCTTGAACTTCCCGCCGGAAGTGTTGATAAGGCGGGCATTAAGGCTGGTGTCGTGGCGGATTTCGATGAATTTGCGACTGGGGAGCTGGGCCGGTGATTCCTATTAGTGTCTTTTCCGCCCTGGCGGTGATACTTTTTCTCGGTGCATTCCTTTCGAAGCGACGGTTCGGCCTGCTTGGGCTAGCGCTTGCTGCCGGAGCAACGCTCAGCGCCCTCTGGACGTATGACGCAGGGCTTGTTGTTTCGAGTACAGGGTTACTTCCGAAAGGTCCAGTTACACAAGCGGTGACGCAGTCGCTCGTGGTATTATTACCCGCTGTTTTATTGCTTTTTCACGGCGCAACCTACCGAACGAAAATGAGCCGGCTTATCGGGTCGTTTCTTTTTACGGTACTTGCTATCGCCTTTTTAGTTGAACCTATCGGGTACGCACTGCCACTTGAAGGGTTTGGTGCAACGGCGTACGAGACAATTAAGCAGTATAAAGATATTATCATTAGCATCGGGGTGGTGCTTGCTGTCGTAGACCTATTTTTCACGAAGCCGACACACGCGTCCGAAAGAGGGCGTCATCGCTAAAAACGGTACGCCATCATTGACAATAACACCTCTGTTGCTGTATAGTTTGTAAAGTCGCGGGACCATAGCTCAGCTGGTTAGAGCACCTGCCTTTTAAGCAGGGTGTCGTGGGTTCAAGCCCCACTGGTCCCTCCATAGAAACACCATCTACCGTTCGTAGGTGGTTTTTCTATTGAGAGTGATCTTCAGTCGAAACATCACCCACCGATTTAAAAACAAGCACATATTCTTTCTCTACCATAAGAGTATGTGGTGGTGGAAAAGAAAAATACATACATCGTGGTATATCGCGCTGGGCTGTAGCGGTTTTTTGTGTGGGGTGGCAAGTTCTCAGGGGCTCCGGGTGTCGTTTGTTTGGAGTTGTCTTGCTTTGGTGGGGGTGCTCGGGTGTCTTTTTCTTCGCACGATGTATATTCTTCCGGTATTTTTCGTGGCAGCAGTCGTGTTTGGAATCGGCTACGGTTCGGCTTTCGCCTCTGAACGGCACGCCCTCGCAGGTTTCATAGGGAGCACTGTGCGTGTGGAGGGGCGGGTAAAAGAAGACCCTTCGAAAAGCGCTTCTGGCTCAACTTCAATTCAACTCGAACAAGTGAAATTAAACGACTCAAAGATTCAAGGCTTCTTGTTCGTTTCCGCACGATCTGCGGGTGACGTAAGGCGCGGAGATATAGTACGTGTGATTGGCGTGGCTAAGGAGGGGTTCGCAAACTTTCCATTGAGCATAAGTGTTCCGCAGCTCGATGACGTGCGTCGCTCTCCTTTTAGTGACGTTGGACGGGTGGTGCGTGATTGGTTTGCTGATGCGGTTCGTCGAGTACTACCTGAACCTCAAGCGAGCCTGGGGATTGGTTTTTTAACTGGCCAGAAGTCGGCACTCGCAACAGAGTTATCCGAAGCTATGAAGGTTGTAGGCTTGACGCATATCGTTGTCGCAAGTGGGTATAACCTCACTATTCTCGTACAGCTGGCACGAAAGCTTTTTCTGAAAATATCAAAATATCTATCGTTCGTCTCGGCGACACTTATGGTGCTTGGGTTTATGGCAGTTACGGGGCTAAGCCCGAGTATGACGCGTGCTGGATTGGTTTCCGGGATGAGTCTCTTCGCTTGGTATTACGGCCATGCATTTCATCCATTTGTACTGCTTCCCGTGGCGGCAGCGCTTACTGTTGCGATTCAACCAAGCTACTTATGGGGTGATTTGGGGTGGCAATTGAGCTTTGCGGCGTTCGTAGGCGTGATGGTGGTCGCGCCACTCTTTCATGCCTACTTCTTTGGTGATGCAGAGCCTGGTATGTTACGGCAACTCATTGGCGAGACACTCGCGGCGCATGCAGTAACGGTTCCCATTATTGCGCTGAGCTTCGGGACTATTTCGCACGTTGCTATTATTGCCAACCTGCTCGTCGTCCCCTTGGTTCCTCTTGCTATGCTTCTTACGTTTATATGTGGAGTGCTTTCTCTTGCATTACCCTCGGTAGCAACACTTGTTGCAGTTCCAACCCAGTGGCTTCTTGGCTATATGGTGAAGGTGTCGCTTTTCTTGGCTGAGATACCTTGGGCTCAGGGCGGAATCGCACTTCCTGCGTTTGCATGGGGCGGGTATGTGCTATTACTTACGCTGCTTTGTTGGTGGGCATATAGGGTGAGTGGATATCATTTCACTCAAGGCACCGTACGCGCTGAGCGTCCGCCGTGAGAGGTGTCACCGCTTTACGTTTTATCGAGGACGCTCGCGGGCAATTTCACGTGCGAGATCGGCGAACATATCATCAATAAGGTCGTTACTGAAACTTCCGTATCGGCGCATGGCTGCCGTTTTAATAAAGAAGTCGGCGAGCTTTGGGTTTTTCGGAAGAAGTGAACCGTGAAGATATGTTCCGATAACGTTTTTATAGACCGCACCTTCATTACCGTCTTTTGCGTTGTTACCAGCACCCTTAATGACATTTGCAAGAGGCTGAACATTTTCTCCGAGGAATGTTTGCCCACTGTGGTTCTCGTATCCTATAATTTCGCCGAACGTTGCACTTTCAAGTACAATATTTCCTATTAAACGTTCAGTGGTGCCATAGGTAGTGACGTCAAGAATACCAATGCCATCAAGGCGTGTATTGTTGAGCGTTTGAAAAAAATGACCAAATAGTTGATAGAGGCCGCACACCATAAGCATAGGGACGCCGCCGTCCGCCCACTTTTTAAGAATGGGTCCAATTTTGAGAAGGTCGGCATGAATTCTCTCCTGCCCGCTATCTTGTCCGCCTCCGCCAATAACGATGTCAACATTTTTTGGAAGAGTGTCCCCAGGGTTATAGGTAATAACGTTTGGGGTGTAGCCATACCATTCAAGGCGACGAGTAAGCACCTGAACGTTCCCTTGGTCGCCGTAAATATTCATATCTCGCGGATAGAGTTGCAGGATGGTGATAGGTTTTGGTGTATTGCTCATGAGATAACCTCGACGTGGGTAATTTTAGAGAGTTCTTTGCGGAGCGCGAGCATGGCGGTGTAGGTGCAGTAGATTCGTTTCGGCATTTCTGCGTGGGCTTCAATGAAACCAGACAGCGCCTTTTGGAGTTCTGGTTCAACTTTCTCAATAGCAACTTCATCATACTGAAGACGCAGCGCCATATCGTAAGCACGGACACCACTTACTCGCACTGGATGGTCGGTGAGTTTTGTAAAGTCAACGTCCCAAAGCCATGACATATCACGGCCGTCGGCGTAGTTGTCATTAACTGCAATCATTGTTGCGTACCCATCAGGGTCGTATGATTCAAGCCCGAGGCGAAAGCCCGAGGGGTTTTTAACAAGTACAAGTTCCAGCGGTTGCCCACCAACCGTAAGCGTTTCACCTCGTCCAAAAGCTGGGGTGACGGTAGAGAGCGCGCCGAGAAGGCTATGAACAGAGGCATCTAGAGTAATTGCGCGCACAAGGGCAAGGGCTGCCGCGCTATTGTAGATATTGTAAACGCCCTTGAGTTTGAGTGGTGTTACAAAATCTTTTTTTGCAATAGTGAACGCAGCGCCTTTTTCGTTGAAGTCTTTAAGGGTAACGTCGGCGACAGGTGACTTATTAGCTTCGCTCGAGGCTACTTTTCGAGAAGCCTTTCGGGCGCCCGCTTCATGAAGATCATCATCGTTGGGGAATTGCGGGCGGAGCTTGCTTGAAAGGCCGAAGTAGCGGACAGTTGCCGACGTATCGAGCGTGCTCGTAGCTTTGAGGATTCGGTTATCTTCACGGTTTGCGACGACCGTATCGGTTGTAGCGAGGGCGATGCGCTCAAGCATTTTTGCAGTAGTGTCAATTTCACCAAACCGATCGAGCTGGTCGCGCATAACATTTAAGAGAAGGCTATGGCGAGGCGGTACGATTTCAACAAACTTTACGGCGTGCGCTTCATCAAGTTCAAGCACGGCAATATCAGCTTGAAGACGGCCTTTGACGTCAATCTCTCCGAGCAGCGCTGCGGCAACGCCGCGGACAAAGTTACTCCCCGTGCGGTTAGTGAATACATTAAGTCCTTGTGATTCAAGAAGGGCTACAACCATTTTTGTGGTAGTTGTTTTTCCATTCGTTCCGCTAATAACGACAACTCCGTGGGGAAGTTGGGCGAGTGTGTCGGGGACGAAACGAGGGCTGATACGTTCAACGAATAAACCGGGGAGCGCCGAGCCGCCGCCCCTTAAGCGAGCGACATATCGAACCGCCTTACCCGCAAGGACTGTAAAAGATTTTGGCATTCTTTTATTATACCAGTATCATTGCTGCGGAAATACCTGTAAGTAGCTATTTCACATCGGTTCTGCGTGCTATAATAAAGGCATGTTTTTGGTGGGTCTTATCTCATGGTGGTACGGCAGGGGATGGCTTGGGCAATGGAAGCGAATTGCCGAGCGTTTTTCGGCGACGATTGAATTCTTTTCGATTTTCCAACTTTTAAGTACTTTTTTCGCTCCATTTCGTCAGATATCGGCGATCAGTGCGAGCGACGGCTCTTTCGGGAGTGCCTTTCGTGCTTTTATAGACCAGCTCATTTCTCGAATTATCGGGTCGATTGTGCGTTTTTTCACGATTCTTTTCGGAATATTCGTCATCGTATTTCAAGCAATATATGAAATCGTTATTATGATCGCGTGGTGGCTCGTTCCGCTTCTTCCAGTGGCCGGGTTCGTATTGCTTGCGATTGGGTGGGTACCAGCATGGATGTAAAACTTTTCAACTGGTCGAGTCGACGAGCACAGCTTGCGCGTTACGGGAAGGCACTTGCTCCATGGATTTTTGTGCTTACGCTCCTGACTGTCATCTGCCTTGCTTTTGGTGTCGGACTTCTTATTATTGGTATTGCTGCGGGTTGGGCGCTGGTTGGGCTTGCCGCATTCCCCGCTATGATTGTGCAGTGGTACACCCACGAGCTTAAAGAGGTTCCGATTGATACGAAGAGCACTACTATTGATGGCCGCGCTGAATCGGAGCTTCTTGCGCATCTTCCGCCAAAACCTACCCAGAAACAACTGGCGCTTATTTTGCAACAAATTAATGGCGGGCATTTTTTCGAGATACGCTTTGGGATTGGTGGTGCGTTTCTAAAAGAAGTTGCAGCCGATTCTACCGATGGTGTTGAAGCGATATTCAAAGAGGCGCTTGCTATTGCGGACACCATAGACGGTAAGGTGAGTGCAGGTGCGCTTATTCTTGCAATGTTGCGCCAGCTTCCAATGCGCGAAACGGTGTTGGGGCATTTACAACTCAGTGAGGACGATTTGCTTCGTGGTGTCGAGTGGTATCATACACTTTTTCGTAAATCACTTGAGGAGAAAAAGCACCGTAAGAGCCCTGGTGGTGGAATTGGCCGCGACTGGTCTTTCGGTTGGATACCAAACCTTTCAAAGTTCGGTCTGAACGTATCACAAAATATACGTCTGGCGCACAACGAAGTACGCACCGAAACGATTACCCAGCTTATGTCGGGGCTGGTAAGCGGGGGAACGATTGCGCTTATTGGGCGTGATGGTGTTGGTAAGACGGAAATTGTCTACGAACTTGCTGCGCGTTTAATCGAACCAGATGCTACCGTTCCGAAAGAGCTGTGGTATCAGCAGGTATTTATGCTCGATGCGGCGCGCCTTATGGCGGTTGCGGGTGAGCGCGGTGGCCTTGAAGGGTTAGTAAATAACTTACTTGGCGAAGCGTTTGCGGCTAAAAATATCATTGTCTGTTTCGATAATGCTGATCTATTCTTTGAAAATGGTGTCGGGTCGGTTGACCTGACGGCGCTCCTTCTTCCAATTATCGAGGCGGGGCGTTTGCGCATGATTTTAACGGTCGATGAACAGAAATTCCTGCAAATTAGCAAGCGTACCCCAGCGCTTACGGGTGCTATGAATCGTATTGTTATTCAGCCAACCGATGAGGCGACAACTCTTAAAGTGCTCGAAGATTACCTTCCACTTGTCGAGCATCGGCGTAAGGTAACTGTTATGTACCAGGCGCTTAAAGAGGCGTATCGTTTAGGGCAGCGATATATTTACGATGTATCAATGCCGGGGCAGGCAATCACCCTTCTTGAGCAAGCGGTTGAATATGCGGAAAATGGTCTCGTGTCGGCACGTTCGGTAAATACCGCCATCGAGAAAACAATTGGCGTAAAAACAGCCGCTGCTGACGACACGGATGAACGCGAAATGCTGTTGAACCTTGAATCACTTATTCATAAACGAATGATTGGCCAAGAACGGGCGGTAAGTGTTGTTTCGGACGCATTGCGTCGTGCTCGATCTGGGGTGCGAAACCAGAATAGGCCAGTGGGGACGTTCCTCTTCCTTGGTCCGACTGGTGTTGGTAAGACAGAATTAGCTAAGGCGCTCGCTGAGGTCTACTTTGGTGGCGAGCAAAATATACTGCGCCTTGATATGAATGAATTTGTCTCACCTGATGACGTGGCTCGCCTTATCGCCGATGGCGCAGAAGACCCTGGAAGCCTGACGGCGCAAGTTATGAAGCAGCCATTTAGTGTCGTCCTGCTTGATGAGATCGAAAAAGCACATTCAAGTGTACTTACAACGCTACTGCAGCTCCTCGATGAAGGTATTCTTCGTGATACCCGAGGGCGCGAAATTAGTTTTCGAGATACGGTAGTGATTGCTACAAGTAACGCGGGTGCGGATCGTATTCGAGAATATATTGAGCGGGGTTATAGTTTACAGCAGTTTGAAGAGAGTTTTGTGAATGAGCTTATTGGCAGCCATCTTTTCCACCCAGAATTCTTGAACCGTTTTGATGAGATTGTTGTGTTCAGTCCGCTTAGCAAGACTGAGCTTCTGAAGGTAGTGGATCTTATTCTCGTAGGAGTAAACAAAAACCTTGCCGAGCAGAAGATTACCATTACCGTTACCTCTGACGCAAAAGAGTCGCTTGTTGAAGCTGGGTACGATCCGCGCCTCGGTGCGCGTCCAATGCGCCGCGTTGTGCAGCGTGCAGTTGAAAATACCGTTGCGAAACTGCTTCTTTCGAATGAAGCTACTCCGGGAAGTGCGATTGAGATTACTCGCGAGCAAGTGGAGGCGATTCTCTCGACCCGTACGCAGGCAGATGCGATTGTCGAACAAAACAAAAACACCGATTAATCTCGGTGTTTTATAGATAAGTTTGGGGCGAATAAGCGGAATTGAACCGCCGACCTCCTGGACCACAATCAGGCGCTCTAACCAACTGAGCTATATCCGCCATTTCCGTATTTGGTGCGGGCGGCGAGAATCGAACTCGCATCACATGCTTGGAAGGCACGTATATTAGCCATTATACGACGCCCGCAACTCTGGGTATTATAGCAAAAACTACCCCTTATGGAAAGTACCGCTCTGAGAAATATGCAAATTGTATTATGCGGCGCGGGTTGTTTAATGCTTATGTGGTCGAGCTGAAAGAATGAGCCCGATTGGCATGCTCACAAGAATCACTACGGCAAGTGCTAAAAAGCCGCTGTGTTCCCACGTTATGGGGACGCTTATGGAAAGTATTCCAAGGATAACCATGGAGATGGCAATAAGCGCACCACCGAGGTACACCGTATAGCGGGCAGCTTCTTTCTTGCCCTTGAGCCAGCGACCATATATAACTGCACCGTTCCCGATATTAAAGAGGCTAAAGGCGAGAATAGCAGGCCAAGAGGCAGGTAACATAAGAGACTGCCAGCTTATAACGAAGCCTGCTTGAATGACGCCGACGACCAAAACAAGGTAGGCGGTTGCCCACATGGCAAACCGAGTAGGGCGCCTTGCGGTGAAGGCCGATATAACCCCGCCAGAGATAACGGCGAGTATCGCGAGTGCGTGAAAAACCTCCATGATTTTTTAGCTACTGGTGATGCTCGGCTTCGGCTGCATCCGCTTCTGCCTTTGTTGCATGGATGGTACCGTGAGGGTGTTCAGCTGGTGCGTAAATAGAGTAGAGTTTAAGAGGCTCCTCGCCAGTATTAACGACATTGTGCCATACGCCTGCTGGAACGAAGATAGCGAAGTCATCTTCAGCGCTCCATGTTTCAAGGTCGTTTTCAGTTGGTCCCATTTCAACGCGAGCAGCTCCTTGTTCAATACGAAGGAATTGGTCGTGGTCGTCGTGCACTTCAAGCCCAATATCATCACCGGGTTGAATAGTCATGAGTGTCATTTGCATGCACACACCAGTCCACCCAGCGGTGCGGAAGCTTTCATTTTGAAGTGTCAGTTCTTCAATGTTTACTACGTAAGGGTTTGGTCCGTGATCTTGCATATCTACCTCCTATGCTTCTTCCTCTCTATTATACCTTGTGCTCTGGTATAATTACAGGGCAGGTACGCCCCGGTAGCTCAGTTGGATAGAGCAGAGGACTTCTAAGCCTAAGGTCGCTGGTTCAAGCCCAGCCCGGGGTACCAAGATGAGCCTGGTGATAAAATGAATCACCCGACATCAATAAATGATTCGTTCTAACTATATAAATAAGCCCGCTGGTTTAGCGGGCTTATGTTTATTTGCGACTAGCTAGAGGTGTTCTTGACAAGTTCAATTCCAGATTGGTTCTAACTTTTTTGTCGCCAAGGTGACGTAGGTATTTCCCAGTTAATTGAATTGATTGCGCTTATGCTATTAGAAAACATTATATTGATTATGTAAATATTGAGGTATATACTTATTCTAATAATTGGGGATAGTCGTGAAATATATAGAAGTACAGATACGCGAGAAGGATAAAAAGAAAAAGAAGCTCACACTGTTCAATCTAAGGGATGAACTCGTTAATTTTCTATACAAGGACACTGTTGCCGACTCGTCAAAAACAGACCAGCGTTTTTATCTGTTACTGTATTTCATATCGCTTCAGGGAAACGGAAAAAACTTGATTCAAATTCTACTCGACTCTGCTTTGCCGAGATTTGAGAAGCTGAGCGATGCCCTGTCCAATAGGAAGACCTACCTTAAAAAGCACGAGTACACCGAGCACGTTGCTAAGTTTGACTTAAAAGATTTTCTTGCGTATGACATATTCTTCATTCTATGTGAAGCAATTATCGATATTGAAGATATCGAACTCAAGTACGGACACCTATATAACGATAGTGAGCAGATGCAAGCTGTAATCGAGACCCTCAAGACAGAGTATCGCCCAAGAATCATTAAAAGTTACTCGTTATTTAACACTTCTCGCATAAAAGATGAACGTGTTGATGACGAGGGTATGGTGCACGACTTAAGCAAGGGCGTATATAGGACCATCAAGATGAGGAATGCGAAGAACTTTGAGATCAACCTCCAAAGGTATACTCGCGTCAAGAAAGTGACGAGCGAATCTCCGATAGTTCTGGACATCATCCAGATCGTTGATCCGCAGATTATCTTCGACCTTTGGAATAAGTACCACGTTTTTGATTACGTCGTAGGTGTCTGGAACTTTTTCAACGATTCGCCAGTCCTAGGAGGTGCACTCGGTGCAATCATTGGAAATCCTGTCATTGAAAAGTACAACGCATGGCGTGCCTCAAAGCGTGAGAAGGATAAATCACAACGCAAGTTTGCGGGAGAGGCATTTAGGGTGGCAAAAGCACAGGATGCGGCTCAACTGGATGCAATTAACTTAATGTTAGTCCAGTCAGTTACTCAGGCTAATCAACACTTACTTGATGAAGTGAAGTATTTAAGGGGCGCACTGGAAAGAGAGCAGTCTAGGGGTGCGGCTATTGACGAGGAAGAGGTGAAAATGTTGAAGGCGAGAATTGAGAAGTTAGAGAATCTTGAGGTTACTGCTTCAGAGGTGCGAGAGAGTGACTCGATTGAGAAGACTGATGCCGATACAGAATCTTAGGGGTGAACCTTGATAAGCTACGTAGACTTAAGTACAAGAAGCGGCTTTCAAAATCGAGTAAATCCTTTCGATGACACGTCCAAAGTCTTAACGGCTTATGTCGACATCGATTCCTTCGATGATGATTTTGTAAAGAAATTACTTTTCAATCTCGACGATGGTTTAAATGTTCAACTCATTAGTCAATCGGAACTAACCAAGCGGTCAATCGTATTTGAGGCTGAGAGAAATAACTGCTTGATATACAGAGAGGATGTTGATAATACGACTCGATATGTTGGCGTCGCAGGTATTGCACAGATCCGCGGGCTGAGTCTTCAACTACAGAGCTTCGGCACGAGCGAGGAAGTTGCAGAGGCCATAAAATTGTCGAGACTTGCAGAGGCTACTGGTGCAAGCCTGCTCATTACCGAAAATAAAATTCTTCTAAACAATCCAGACAAGTCAATTATTAATCGTGTCGCCGCCCTCTCTCTGGGTGATGCAGTTGCTACTCTCGGCTTGTTACTTAGAAGTAGGGAGGTGTACGAAATACGCTTGAGTTCCTTCGGCGATGTTAGCTACTCGTTTAAGCATAGTAAGTGGGACTTTTTTTGGGCAGCGTCTAGGCAATTGATTTATAGCGGGTGGGCACTTGTTTCTTCGGCGAGCCAACTAGATAGCATATATGGAAGAGATCTGAGCCTAACACTACTGGCGAGAATCTCAAGTACCTTGAAGTGTCGAGACGCCATACAAACTAACGTGCTGAGAAGCCAGTCAAATAACAGCGTTGAGGAATCTATTTTTTATTTCGAGTACTTTCTTATAAATGCGACCGCGGCATTTGACAATCTTGCTAGAATCGTCGATACGGTATACAGGCCTACCGATAAGAGTGGAAAAAGATTTAAAAGAAGTAATATTTCTTGGAGGTCGGGCTGGTTTCAAGCCCTGAAGTCTCAGTACCCAGATATAGCTGGTGTGATGGAGGGTGGTGGTAAAGGCCGAGATGTATTAGAATTCACGGCTACTCTCAGGAATTATATCCATGAGGACGGTATGAGAGGGGCGATGCATACAAGTAATGGTAAGCCCGCTGCAATACTTATCGATTTACCTAGATCCAGCGTGAAGAGTGTAAGGCCAATTATTGATAGGCTCTGGAATCAGTCAAAGGGACTGGGGTATCCAGATAACGAAACTCTCATGCTTAGCATTAACTTTGTGGTAGAGAATTTAACTGCAGATATCGTTCAGGTGGTTAATAGTATAGTGCGTGAGATTGACTTCGGGGCAGTGGAGGGTTTTAAGTCTGAAGACGTTAAGAGTGAGGAGCCTAATGACTGGTATGCAAAGGGGCATAACAAAGAAATACTTGCACTCATTGGCTTAGACACCGAAAGAAGTACTTACTGAGCATACGGGTCGGTTCTAACTTTACTAAGAATGCTGTACCAATTTTATGTACCATTGAAATTATTAAACAGTATTATTGACATATTATCTAAAAAATGTTATATAAATATTAAGACTTGGCGATTTGCGAAGTTTTATGGGTGGCCACCCCATGCACTCTCGAGAGAAACGAGGACAAAATGGCATCCTTCCAGGGTAAAGAGGCAAAGGTCGAGCGTTCGGCTGGAACCATCGACGTCTACTACGGTGGCTTCCTGACGCCGGACGGGCAGGGCCACGGGCACGTAAAGGCAACCGGTGGCCCGCTGGGCGAGAACATCGTCTACTGGCGGCTCCCGCAGGACGAGGGCGGTCAGGTGATCGTCAGCAACTCGTGGGACACCATGTACGGCAACGACCTCAGCGACTACCTTTCGGCCTTCTAGGCCAGCAGACCTCGGGCATGTCTTAAAACTGCCCGCATTTTTATTTGCTACAATAATAAGTACGATGAATGATAAAACTCTACAGCATATAATGCAATCATTTCCGCAGCTAGAAGGTGCTCACTTTCTTCGTCGGCTTGCGTCCCCTGTGCCGTTGGTTCCTGACACAACTTTTGACATTTACGTGGATAATTCCAAGAAGTATTACGTACTTGTAACCACGGACTATATCGATGTGGCGAGCCAACGGGAGGAGCTGCTGAATATATCGGGTTCGAATGGGTTTAAAATTACGGCTATCGTGGAGCCACTTAAGGTAGCTGGCGATACCATCAAGCTCGCAGGAATTGATAATTATAAAGGCGAATGGTTCGTAGAGAATAAAGAGGATGGCGCGCACCCGACTTACTCTTATCTTGCTGTAATTGATTCAAAATCATAGGCTGCTTCTGAGGTTAGATTAAAAGCCTCGTTCTAACTTCACCTAAAATGCTGTATCATTCCGTTATATATGAAAGCGAATTTATCATGAACCACGATACTCAAGAAATCCTCGGAAAATACCGCCACTACAAAGGCAAAGAATATCAAGTGATTGGGGTCGGAAAGCATACAGAAACTGAAGAGGCGATGGTAATTTATAAAGCACTTTATGAACCGTATGAAATATGGATTCGTCCATTCGATATGTTCTTTGAGGCGGTTAATGTTGACGGTGTAAGCATTCAACGATTCGAAAAATTGGAAGACTAAACGCTCCCACGGTAAAAAAAATTAAGATAGTGAGCGCTTGTACTGTCCTAGGAGCGCGAGTGTTGCCCTGCGATTATAAAAGGGTCCTTGCTGGGTATCATCGTGGATCTTTGCTTGTTCCAAGGAGGTAATTGATTTTTTCACAAGCACAATGGCCGCATCAGTACTAAGCCATTGATACTCGAAATTCATTTCACCGATATCTTGTGGGCTTGTCTCTGTTGCGACGGTGTCTCGGTCGGCGCTATAGCCATAAATAATGTATCGTTTTGCTAAATAATCTCGGTATTGAACGACGGCGCCAAGTGGGGTAATATTTTTCAAAGTCATACCGCACTCTTCGGAAACCTCTCGCTTAAGAGCCTGTTCATCGGACTCGTTACGCTCAACACCTCCACCGGGTAAAAGTCCGTCGTTTAATAATAGAATCTTTCCATGCCCATTTTTTATGATGACTTTAACAGTTGGGCGATCAGCATAGGTAATCGACGAGTTTTTGTTTCCAATGGTAGTGAGCGTGTTCATTATAGTAATAATAACAGGTGGGGCGAATAGCTTTAGAATCTTTTCTTTCTGGTATAAAATAGCAACACTATGAAACGTCTTCAGAAACGGTCACGGTTCGTGGCGAGCCCTCATCTTGAAAAGCACACATCACACCGCGCCCAGTGGCTCCGGGCATCCGTATTGGGCGTAAATGATGGTATCGTATCAACGGCAAGTTTGATGCTTGGTGTATTAGCGGCTTCGAGCAATAGCACTGCGCTTCTCACGGCTGGTATTGCGGGGCTCGTCGCTGGAGCGCTTTCGATGGCTGCGGGTGAGTATGTGTCGGTAAGTTCGCAAAAAGATGCTGAAAATGCCGATATTGCAATTGAAGATAAATCAATAAAAGAACACCCTAAAGAAGAACTTGAGGAGCTTGCTCGTATTTATGAAGCCCGTGGACTTGATAAGAAACTTGCGCATACGGTTGCAGTGAAACTTCACACCTATGATGCAGTTGCGTCGCACGCACGTGACGAATTGGGTATTGAGGCACGCTTGAAGGCGCGGCCAGTGCAGGCGGCAGTCGCTTCGGCAATTGCGTTCTCAGCCGGAGCTACGGTGCCTATTATTGCCGCCCTATGTAGCACTGTTGAAACAGGCGGATGGATAATTACTGGCGTTGCGTTGGGCGCGCTTGCTCTATCAGGGGCTATTGGTGCCGTGATTGGTGGTGGGCGTAAGTTGCGTGCGTCGCTCCGGGTGCTTATTGGCGGAGGTCTTGCAATGGCAGTGACGTATGCAATTGGATTGGCGGTTGGTGTTGGAATTGGGTGAAAACTTTAACGAGGAATAACTATGAAGAGTGAAATCGAAGCGAAGTTCGTTAACGTCGATATTGAAACTATCCGTGAAAAGTTAAAAGTACTTGGTGCGACATGCGAGAAGCCTCTGCGTGAAATGCGCCGGGTAACTATTGATACCCCTGCGCTAAAACAAAAAGATGCGTTCGTTCGAGTTCGTGATGAAGGCGATAAAACAACCCTTACTTACAAGCAGTTCGATGCACTTTCGGTTGATGGGGCGAAGGAGATTGAGGTGATCGTAAGCGATTTTGAGGCTACCGTTGAGCTACTTTCGCAAGCTGGCTTACCTTACGGATCAATGCAAGAATCGCGCCGCGAAACATGGCAACTCAACGGTGTCGAGATTATGATTGATGAATGGCCATGGCTGTCACCGTATATTGAGGTTGAAGGGGTTGCTGAGGCTGAGGTAAGGGATGCGGCAGCGAGCCTTGGTTTCGAGTGGAGCGCTGCAGTATTTGGCGACGTTATGGCGGCGTATCGGGTACAGTATCCACATTTGGGCGAACGCGACACGGTTGGGAACTTGCCGTATGTACGTTTTAGCGACCCGCTTCCTGACCTCCTTAAGCCATAAAGCCTCAGCTTCATTAGGCGAGAGTAGCGAAAAGAAATATCTCTGCTATCATAAGCACTATGGACAAGATTTTATTTGTATGTCGTGCTAATGTTGGTCGAAGTCAGGCGGCGATGGAATTATATAGGCAAAAAGGTGGCGAGGCAGATTCTGCTGGGACGCTCGTTGATGCGCCCGGCGCAACACTCGCCGAGCGCCCAACGGCAAAGACAATCGTTGATATCATGCGTGAAGATTATGCTGTTGATATGATTAAAAATATTCGAACGCAACTGACCGAAGAAGTCGCCGAAGGGTACGATAAGCTTATCGTGATGGCGCAACGCGAAACGGTTCCGGAGTGGCTTTGGCAAGATCCCCGTATGGAATATTGGGAGGTGACCGATACGCTTAATCAAGATACCCCAACCACGCGTGCAATCGTTCGCCATATCGAGAGCAACATTGATACAATGATACGTGATGATTCCGACGCTTAGTGAAATAGAACAACTTCATAGAAAATACGCACCATCTGAGGCGGCGTTTCAGTTGGTGTATACGCACTGCCAAATTATTTGGGCGATTGCCGAGCAGTTGCTTGAAAGTCACCCCGAGCTTGCTATAGATAGAGCGTTGGTGCAAGCGGGGTGCTTGCTCCATGATATCGGCACGTACTCACTCTATACTGACGGTACTTTCGACAAGGAGCTTTACATTACCCACGGTATACGAGGGTACGAATTGATGAAAGCCGAGGGGCTTGAAGAGCGGCTTTGCCGTATTGCCTCGCATCATACCGGTGTCGGGCTGACGAAGGATGATATTGCGCAGCAAGGGTTGCCACTTCCTCGTGAGGATTTTATGGCTGAAACAATTGAGGAGCGTCTGGTAATGTACGCCGATAAATTCCACTCAAAAACACCAAAGTTTAATAGTTATGAGGCGTACGCACGGCGTGTGCAAACATTCGGTGAAGGGCACCTTGAGTCATTTCAGGTGCTGCGTGATGAATTCGGCCTTCCAGACCTAAAGCCGCTCAGTGCCAAGTATGGGCATAAAATTCAGGAGTAATACTCGCTTACTTTTTGGTAGCGCGCTTCTTAACTTTCTTGGCGTGCGAAAAGCCAAGAAGCGAGAAGATAAGAAGGATTGCGCCCGCAATTGCCGCACCGATAGCCGCAAACTCTGCAACAAGCCCCATAGTGCCAAATGCGTAGGCATTGAGCAGGATGCCTCGAAGCATTTCACCGCGGAAGACGGTTTCTACTTTTCCGGCGAGTGCTGTGTCGTCTGGGTTTGCCATCGACTCGGCGCTTAGCTCAGAGTATGTCTTACCGCCACCAATTTTCTCGAGGTGTTCAGCAATATAGTGATCGGCGAATACTTTTGCCTGTGCGCCGGTAGTCATGGTCTGGCCTGCGTAAGGAGCGATAGCGTCTTGAGATTCCCGCGAGAGGGAGGTAAACGCCGCGCTTTCTTTTGCGGGGAAGCTAATATTTTGTGAACCGAGTTGCGTTTTTACTTCACCGCTAATAAACGAAGCGGTGAAGAAGAGTGCTGCCGAGGCAATAAGTAGAACGGCAGTCATGAGCAGCCCCATTGAAGAAATTACTTTATCGACGACATCACGTTTCATAGAATCCCACTCCTTCGTGTATTGAAACAATCTTAGTAACTATGTATTAGTATATACCTTATTCGGTAATGTCACGAATGACTGATATCTTCGCACCAAGGCTATTAAGGCGAAGCGCGAGGTCTTCGTAGCCACGGTTAATCGAATAGATATTGCGAAGGGTCGATACCCCTGGTGCGGCAAGCATTGCAAGTAGGATAACCACCGCAGGGCGAAGTGCTGGCGGAGTAACGATTTCGGCTGGCTTCCATTTTGTCGGTCCCTCGATATATACGCGGTGTGGATCAACCAATTCAACGCGAGCGTTGAGCTTAGAAAGCTCAGTGAGGTAAATAGCGCGGTTTTCATACACCCAGTCGTGAATGAGCGTGCGCCCCTTGGCGGTTGCTGCGATAAGGGCAAAGAACGGAAGGTTATCGATATTGAGGCCAGGGAATGGCATTGGGTGAATTTTATCTACGGAAGCGCGGAGTTCACTCGCCCTGGTAGTGATGTCAACGAGGCGTGTCTTGCCGTTAAGTGCGAGGTATTCATCGGATAGTTCGTATTTGAAGCCCATGTTTTCGAGGAACTTGAGATCAATTTCAAGGAATTCAATCGGTGCACGTTCGATAGTGATTTCAGATTTCGTGACAATCGCTGCGGCAATAAAGCTCATTACTTCAATGGGATCTTCAGCTGGTGCGTACTCAACATTCTTGTTGATATCGCGCACACCATGAACGGTAAGGGTGGTTGTGCCGATACCTTCAATCTTCACCCCAAGCTTTTCAAGGTAGAAACAAAGGTCTTGCACCATGTAGTTCGGGCTGGCGTTGCGAATAACAGTTACGCCGTCGGTAAGTGCCGCTGCCATAAGGACGTTCTCGGTGACGGTGTCGCCACGTTCAGAAAGAACAATAGACTGCTTCGGCTTGTGTGATGCACTGGTTGCTTTGTATTTACCGGTGACGGTTTCCACTTCAAGGCCAAATGGCTTTAGGCCATCGAGGTGAGGTTCAACGGTACGTTCACCAAGGTTACAGCCACCTGCAAAAGGAATCTCGAATTGCTTGTACTGGTGGAGGAGCGGTCCGAGGAACATAATAATACTTCGGGTGCGCTTTGCGGCTGCGACGTCCATCGTTTCAAGCTTAAGGCGTGCGGGAGGGGTGATTTCAAGGTCATTTTCGCCAAACCAACGCGTCTTTACCCCAATACTGTTGAGCACTTCAATAATACGGTTTACTTCCTCAATGCGCGCAACGTGGCGAAGGGTGGTTGTGCCACGGTTAATTAGTGAGGCGCAGAGAAGTGCAACGGCAGCGTTCTTGCTGGTTTTGGCAGTAATAGTACCCGAGAGTTGGTGGCCACCTTCAACACGAAAGTTAATCGAGCCGGGTTGATTAAGGGAAACAATTTGACTTGACAAGACTTCGCTAATGCGCCCAAGCATATCAAGGCTGATATTTTGTCCACCTTTTTCAATGCGGTTGATTGCGCTTTGGCTTGTCCCGAGTTCTTTAGCCAGTTCCTGTTGTGTCATCCCTCGTGATTGACGAGTTTCTTGAATTAACGTTCCAATTTTTGCTGCATAATTTTTCAATTCCATAAAAACAATTATATTTCATATTTGATATAAAGACAACAGACCGCACACCTCGTAGTACAATAAGAAGAATAGGAGTAATAGAGTATGAATGATGATGTTGTTGCGGCATTGATTGCCGGTGAAGAAAAGCGCCAAGAAGAGGTGATTGAGCTTATCCCTAGCGAGAATTATGTTAGTAAAGACGTACTTACCGCGCTGGGTAGTGTGTTTACGAATAAATATGCAGAAGGGTACCCTGGGCGCCGTTACTACGGTGGGCAGGAATTTACTGATAAGGTAGAACAATTGGCGATTGATCGGGCAAAAGAGCTTTTCCACGCTGACCACGCGAATGTGCAGCCCCATTCGGGTGCGCCGGCGAACGAGGCGGTCTATAGTGCTTGGCTTGAGCCAGGGGATACCGTCCTTGCGATGGACTTGAGCCATGGGGGACACCTGACGCACGGCGCTCCAGTGACGCGTACAGCAAAGCTCTATAATTTCATTCGTTACAAAATGAAAGATGTTGAAACGGGCGAAATTGATTACGAGGAACTTCGTCGCCTCGCACTTGAGCATAAACCAAAGATTATTCTCGCGGGCTTCAGTGCTTACCCGGGAGAACTTGACTACGCGAAGTTTGTTGCAATAGGGAATGAAGTGGGTGCACTCCTTATGGCTGATATGGCACACGTTGCGGGACTCATTGCTGGTGGTGTTGCCGAAAACCCACTCGACTACGGCTTCCATGTCATGACAACGACGACGCACAAGACATTGCGTGGTCCTCGGGGTGGGCTTATCCTTTCGAAGGGAATTGTTGGAAATCCCCTCAAAGCACCCGAAAAGACGATTGAAAACATCCCAACGCTTATTGATCGGGCGGTATTCCCTGGTATGCAGGGTGGCCCCCATATGAATACTATCGCTGCGAAGGCTGTGGCGCTTGGTGAGGCGATGCAGCCTGCGTTTAAGGAATATACCCAGCAGGTCTTAAAGAACGCTACAGCGCTTGCTGAGGGGCTTCAGGAGGGTGGCCTAAAGTTAATAGGAGGTGGAACGAAAAATCACCTCATATTGGCAAATGTCTACGAGAGTTTCGGTATTGATGGAAAAGAAGCACAGGAGCGCCTTGAGGCGGAGGGTATTATTGTAAATGCCAACGCCACGCCTGATGACCCGCTTCCACCCTTCCGTCCAAGCGGTATCCGCCTTGGAACACCTGCGATGACCACGCGAGGGATGAAAGAAGACGCTATGCGCGAAGTAGCAGCGCGTATTGTTGAGATACTCTCTCGGTAGGAGGCGCAGGTTTTGATTAGAAATAAAATAGACCCCCTCGGGGGTCTATTTTAGTAAGCGGAGTGCTTGGGTTAGGCTGCTGCCCAGTTACCACTGCAAGAGCTTGTTGTACCGACGTTGATTGTTTTAGTCGTTGTATTTTCGAAGTCATAGTAGACGATTTGCAGGCCGCCTGTACATGTATTCACGCGGAGGTGAGTCTTTCCGTTTGTTGACGTTGGGTTTGTCGCACCGCCGGTAATTTTAATGGTGTTCGGTGCGATGTAGTACGGTTTTGAAGAGTCACCTGTAAGAGTAGAAAGAGCGGTAGGGTATGAGCCGTTCCCGTCTTCACTTGATGCGTAAAGTTCAGCTTTCTTTTGGAGTGTCGCTGCCATTGAAGCCGCTGCTGACGAGTTCGCCTTATTAGTAATACCGTTGTATGAAACAATCGTAATTGCTGCCAAGATTGCAATCACAACCACAACGATAAGAAGCTCGACGATGGTAAAACCTTCGCTCTTCCTTAGTTTGATATTTGTGAGACTCATAGTGAGTTGCCCCCTAGTTTTTATAAGTGTTTATGCTTAGAATTTTAGCAGCTATTTCAGTGGTCTGCAAGTAAAAAAGATAGCAAAGTTGTACACCATGCTATCTTTTTTTGAGCTGCCCAAGCTTATAGGTATATTAGCTTGCTGCAGGAGCGCAGTTTGCTGCCGTACTTGTGTCGCCAACATTCACGGTTTTTAGCCCATCAGCCCATGCGTAGTAGGTGATTTGAATACCCGTTACCGATGTCTTACTTGCTGCGTTACTAGTACCCGCTGGGGTTCCACAGATAACGAGCTTCACGGTATCTTTACCGTTTGTTGTACCTGGGTTAGCTCCAGCTGAAGTAATTTTCACTGTACCAGAGGCAATATAGTATGCCTTGCTTGACTTCGAAGCATTTGTAAGAAGCGAAAGGGCGTTTGGATATCCAGTCGTAGAATCATCATCGGCTGCGTATAGTTCCGCTTTTTTCTGAAGCGTTGACGCTGTTGAAGCCGCCGCCGAAGCATTCGCCTTATTAGTAATACCGTTGTATGAAACAATCGTAATTGCTGCCAAGATTGCAATCACAACCACAACGATAAGAAGCTCGACGATGGTGAAACCTTCGCTCTTCCTTAGCTTGGTAAAGTTGCTCATGTTAGATTGTGCCCTCCGCTTTATAATTTAAGTAGCTGTCGTTATTTTACTGTGGAATCAAAATAAGCACAAGCGTATAGCATACGAGGCTGAGACTTTGCTTACTGCTCCGCAATAAATGACACGTTACTAAGGCTATACCAGCCAGTGTTAGACCCCATAAAGTGCACTTGTCCAGTAGGGAGGATGTCGAGTCGAGAGTAGGCATTTGAGTTCTGGGCGGTTACGTAGAGAATACGGTGTTTTGGCCTGAAGCCAGCCGGAAGCGTGCCGATAACCGTATCGTAGGTGTTCGTTCCTCCCTTGACGAGTCCTCGAAGGTGTACGACCTTATCGGACATTTTCGTGTACTGCGCGGTATTGTAGATTGAGCCGTAGTTTGACCAGCTGTTGCTAAATGGTAAGTTCGACCAAGTGGTGCTCGTTGAGGACGGAATATACGTCGTATTGAGCGAGATATAGGTTGAGCCGCCGGCTCCACGGGCGGTAATACCACCGTAATTTGGATGAACGGCAAAAGCTGCCGCCACGTCAGCTGACCAGGTCGGCATAATATCCGATCCTGGTGGCATGATAGATGAAGAGAGAGGAGCAATTAGCGTTTCACTTGCTGTTGCCTGACCTTTAATGAGCCCTTCAATTGTGACGCGCCCAACCGAGTCGAGAATGTACGAAGCTGGTGCATAACCGCTACCAAAGTTAGTTGCACTTCCACTGAGACTTAGGGCGGTGCGCGGAGCGCTGCTGCTCATAAAGCGAACTGATTCAAGCGAGAACCAGCCTGGGTTTCCGCCGGTACTAAAGAGTACATTTCCTGCCGAGGTAACGTCGACACGGGCTGGAGCATTGGAGTTGGTTGAAGTCTCGAAGATAAGCGTTCCGGTTGGTTTGTAATCATCGGGAAGCTGTGCAATAACACTTCCTACGCTCGGTGAGCTGGTCGATTTTATGAGTCCACGCAGGAGAACAAAACCAGATTTTGTCTTAGTGTAAGCCGCTGATCCGTAGCTGGTTGAGTAGTCACTCCAGTTGTTTTGGAGCGTGAGCGGCGCCCATAGCGGAATGGTAACTGAGTTATTACCGTATCCAGAAGTTCCCTTGACATTCGTAGCCGTGACGCGGGCTTCAACGGTGTCGGTATGGTTACCCGAGGTGACGGTGTACGAGCGCACACTATTGCTGATGTTCGACGAGCCAGTTACCCAACTGCCACTATTAATTCGATATTGCAGTGCATATGAAGCGGCGGTAGGGACGCTTGGCCACGTAAAGGTAACTTCGTGCCCTTCTTTAACAGAACTGCTTACTGATGGAGCTGCCGGTGCGCTGGTTGGGACGACTTCCTGTGCGATACTCGTTGCATTAGTGTCGAGGCGGCTTACCCGAATGCTTCCGGTGCTACTAATGGCACGTCCGGCGATGGTTTTCTTTGCGGTGATGGTGACTTTAATGACGGGGTCGGATTGTAGGGCTGCGTTGCGTGCGCTGTGGCTGTACGCTGTCGACTTTGCTATTGGGTCGCTCGTGGCCGCGCTCATTGAGCTATAGTATTCAAACTGGAAATCGTCCGGGGCAATTCCTTCGATGAGCTTTTGGTCATTCGCTTTACAAAATGCAACCGTGCTGCCCGGGAGGCAACTTGGTTTTTGCCACGGTGCTTTTGATCCACATCGTATCGAGGTGGTTGCATAGTCTGAAGGCATAATCACGCGACGCCATAAGGTATTATTTGCGACGTAGTAGATGACATTCATTGTCATTGGGGTGTTTTTGGAGTAAAGACGAACGTCAGAGCAGCTGTTTGGCTTATTTGCTAGGTAAATAGTAGAGGTTGTTAGCGAGAGGGGGTTGCCGTCAGTCACAAGGCCGTTCAGGATAAGTGCGGGTGGTGAGTAGACACTATCATAATTTGCGAAAGATTGCTGGCTGCCCGTCGTCCCAGTTGCTGTGTATCCTTGCTTCGTAGAGACAACACTAATGGAATTGGTCGCCAGGAAGGTGGTGCTGAGTTTAACATCGGTCTCGATAGTATTGAGCGCATCCTGAACATTATAGGCGAGGGTGTTTGAGCCGCGCGACGACATCACCTCTCCGGTAAGGTTCACAATAACGGCAATAAACGCCCCGATAGCCAAGATGACAATCGGCGCGATGATAATCATTTCTACAAGGGTGAAACCCGGAGCGTTGCGATAGGAGGTAATACGGCATCTCATGGTTACACGCCCTTTGACTTATCAACAAAAGTTGCGTAACGGACGGTCTTTTGCGGGTTATTGTACGTAATAGTTGCGGTCACTTTACTTACAGACGGCGTTGCGGCTTGCGAGCAGGTAACGGTAACTGTAACGGTGACATCGGTAAGGTCGGTAACAGTAACCGCTTCGTTGTCTACAGGTGTGCTCGGGGCGCAGGGGCTGGTCGCGTCCCCTGAGTAGCGTCGAAGATACTCGTAGGCAACGTTACCTGCGCGTGACTCAGCGCGTACATCACCACCATCTTTAATAACGAGATTGAATAATTGATACCCCGATATTAAAAAAGCAGCTGCAACGAAAAGAGTGATAAGAAGCTCAACCGCGGTAAAACCTTGTTGCTGCTTTCGTAGCCGACTCATTGGTTTTTACTCACAATTACCTGAATGGAGTCATCAGACTCTTGGTAGTAGTAGAGGTTGAAGCGTTGGCAAGGCGAAAGGAAAGGGTCGGGGCAGGCTGCGCCTTCGTTTGTGAAGGCCTGGTAGACATAGATGTCGTTTGTTTTTGAGGGTTTTGGTGATATGCTTGCAGGGTTTTCACTGGTGCTTGTCGTGTATTTCAGGCTCATCGGTGCGCTAACATCAACACCCGGGGCACGGAGGCTTTTCGGGTCGATATCTTGGAGGTATTGGGGAACTTCAGTGTCGTTAATATAACCCCAGCCGAGGTAGGTGCCGCCACTCGCGAAAAGGTCGGGGCTTTGGTTTCGGTAAAAGCTTTCGAGCGCCAATGCAATATTTTCGGCATCGGTTTTACGCTCGGCGTCACGGGCATTGATCTGCGAGCTATTGAGATTCACCACGGCAAGGGTTAAAAGGATCCCCATAATGGTGATTGTTATGAGTAGCTCAACTACAGTGAACCCACGCCGCATCATGTATATAGCATAAGGGGTTTGCGTGGTTTTCGCAAGAATAAATATCGAAGGGGGCGCCTAATTCGAGGGGCTGATTTCCAGAGGTTCTTGCTGAATTTGCACCCTGAAGGTGTCACGAACTTTTCCGATAATTTCATTGCGTGCCTCGGCGAGGTCGGCGTAACTTGTAGCTGATTCATTGATAAGTACCAGTGCGTTCTTGTCGTGGACACGCATGCCATGGAGAAGCTCACCCTTTAGGCCGGCATTTTCAATAAGCCAGCCGCTCGGGATTTTATACGTACCATCGCCCATTTCAAAGGCTTTTATATCTGGGTGGGCAGTTCGTATTTCATCCATTTGCCACGATTCAACAATCGCGTTCTTGAAAAACGACCCAGTATTTGGAGTGACGGTAGGGTCGGGGAGCTTATCGGCACGAATTGCAATCACTGCATCGCGAACTACTTGCTGGGTGAACATAGTAACCGAACGTTCGTCAAAGTAACGTTGAAGCGCTTCGTAGAATGGGGGCGCGGGGAGTGATTTTGAGAGGCGGAGTGTGATACTCGTAATGATGTAGCGCCCCATGTGGCTGCCACGAAAAATACTATGCCGGTAAGAAAATTCACAGGCTTCGTTCTCAAGGGTTACAATTGAGCGACTTTGAGTGTCGTACGCTTCGAGTGATACAAGAGTGTCAGCGATTTCCTGCCCATACGCACCAACATTTTGAACTGGTGCAGCACCGGCAGTTCCAGGAATAGCCGACATTGCTTCAATTCCCGAAAGACGCATTTCTACTGTTCGAGCGACCACGCTATCCCATTGCTCACCGGCGCCAATTTTAATAGTAGTTGTATTAAGGTCGTCGGCAATTATTTCAAAGCCGGGGATTTTAATGCGAATAACAAGTCCGTTAAAACCTTCATCGTGGGCGATAACATTACTTCCGCCCCCAAGAATAAATACGGGGACGTTTTTTGCGGCCGCGTCGCTTGAAAGGTCGTGCAGCTCGCGGACGGTGCGTGCTTCGGCGAAGAATCGCGCAGGACCGCCGAGTTTCATTGTTGTAAGGTTTTTGAGTGAAATGTTTGTATGAATATCCATGTCTGCATAAAATTATAGCCAATTTAAAAATAATATGCTACAATTACCTCTGTACTTTTGGTAAGAGTGCTGAAAAGTAGGTTTACCCGTGTACGAACGCAATCTATGAGCACCCGTAGCTCAGCGGATTAGAGCACTGGTCTTCGGAACCAGGTGTCGCAAGTTCGAATCTTGCCGGGTGTACCATATTGACTTTTAGCGCATAATATGCTAAAATAGTAAGATATGGGTCAGTAGCTCAGCTGGTTAGAGCGTCTGCCTCTTAAGCAGAATGTCGTGGGTTCAAGTCCCACCTGACCCTCCAAAGAATTCCGCCGTCGCCACTTCTGGTAGACGGCGGTTTTCTTTGGAGACGAGTTCAATCTCGTCGAGTGAGTTTTCCACAGTTGACTTCAGTTTTGACCTCAACGCCAACTTCGTTGCCGTAATATTTATGCAATAGCGCTTATGCTATAGTGAAAAGCATGATAATGCGTAACCGGCAGTGGCGATTAGTAAAAAACAAGGGTTTTACCGTCGTTGAATTGATTGTTGTTATTGTGGTTATTGCTATTCTCGCAACGGTAACAGTTTTAATCTATGATGGTGCGCAGAAACAAGCCGCCGAGGCGTCTATAAAATCTGACCTACAGAATGCTTCTGCGCAACTTGAATCTGACCGTCGTAGCGCAAACGGGTATCCAAAAACGGCCGCCGAGGCGAACGGTGGCAGGGGGCTCTCGAAGAGTGACGGTACGACGTTTGTATATCGGTATGATGCGGTCGATCAGTACTGTCTCGTTGCTACATCGAGCGACACGAGCGTTCCAACGTATCGAATTACGAATATCACTGGGAGTAAAGTCGAGCTCGGTAATTGCGATGGGCTTGTGAAGGTACCTACCGCACCAGGTGTTTCGATGTATTTCGACGGTAGGTATAAAGCCTTTATCGATCCTTGGGTCGGTTTGATCGTATCATGGGAGCAGCCAGATAATACCGGTGGCGCACCTATTCTTCAGTATCGAGTACGAGCTGTTTTCGGGGGGAGTTGTGCGAGTTATGGAACCTATACATATACCTTGGCGGCACTTGCAGAGGGGACATCGGGTACGGGTGGTTCAAGCTATGAACGCACCGGAGATTCGTACCAATTCGTCTCGGGTCTTGATGTATCAAGCTGCCATATCGTCGATTGGAACCAGGTGACAAAGATATACGTATCCGCTCGTAATAGTGCAGGGTGGGGACCTGAGCGGGAATATCCAACTGAATGGACAATGTAGTTCCATCATCAAACTTTAAACGCAGCCCAATAAAATAACCCCTCATTCCAAGGGGTTATTTTTATAAAAACCAAATACCTTACAGGGTTGGTGGTGCCGTTGGTGGCACTACCGGTGGGGTAGGTGGTGTTGGTTCAGCTGGTGGGGTTTGATCGCCTCCGCCACGAGCACCCGGATCAAGGCTCGGCGCACTTGAGTTGGCGTCGTTCCAAGTAGAGTGATCTACTGCAAGCCAGATGAGCCATACAACTGGAAGGAAGATAGCCCATAGTACAAAGGTGTCGCTCTTTCCAAGCTTCTTGCCAATGTGGTACATCGCAATGTACATGAAAATTGCTGAAGCGATATTTACGACTGGAATAATCGCAAGTACCGCCCAGAACCCTTGCTGTCCACCGATTTCAAGCAGTTTCCAGCTGTTGTAGAACGGTATCCATGCTGCCCATGCATCCTTAACACCTGCCTTTTTGAAGATCTTCATAAGACAGAGTGCCGTCACGACGTATACGCCGACGAGCACCACAAACCATATTAAGAACATGACCAAAACGACTCCTGCGGCAAGGCCTGCGTCGCCGCTACTGTAACTCGGGCTCGAATAGTAATACGAATCATCGTAACTATACTGCGCGAGGGTTGATAATACTCCCATTGTTTCCTCCTCTTTAATGGTTTTATTGTAGCACGTATTTTGCTAGGCTAAGGGTATATGAAACGACTTGATGGCAGTGAATTGGCGGGATATATAAAAGAGCGGCAGGCAAAGCAGGTGCGTGCGCTTCGTCAGGCATGGAAGGTGCTTCCGAAGCTTGCAATTGTTGTAGCGTCCGATAACCCGGTGATTGATACGTTTGTGCGTTTGAAGCGTGGGTATGGCGAAGACATTCTTATCGAGGTCGCTATACACAAGGTAGGGCAAGTGCAGGTTGCAGAATTACTTCGTTCACTTAATGCAGATGCTTCGGTGCACGGTATTATTGTGCAACTTCCCCTTGCGGATAGTACGCAAACCGATGAGCTTGTAGGCCTTATTGCCCCCGAAAAAGACGTCGACGGGCTTGGTCCCCAGGCGCAGTATCTCTCGGCAACGGCGACTGCCATCGACTGGCTTACGGCGGGCTATAACGTCACGCTCAAAGAACGGCGTATCGCGATTGTGGGTGCTGGGAGGCTTGTTGGTAAGCCGCTGGCCTCATTGTGGCTTGGCGCTGGGCTCGACGTGACGGTGCATGATGACACCACTCGGGACTTATCATCAGCACTCCGCGAGGCAGACGTAATTGTTACGGCAACAGGCGTGCCCGGGCTTATTACCGCAGATATGATTAAACCCGGCGCAGCAATAATTGATGCGGGCACCGCTTCGGAGGGTGGGGTTATTAAGGGTGATGTTGCTGAAGATGTACGTGAACGCCAAGATATTGCCATCACCCCGGTGAAAGGTGGCGTTGGGCCCCTTACGATTGCGGCCCTATTTGATAATGTCATTACCGCTGCACGAAAAGTCGCCGACGCGCAGGAAAACGAAAGAGGCTAGGAAGCCTCTTTTTATTTGTCGAGACCGAGCGCCTCTTTTACTCGTTGTACTACTTGGCGCGGGGTCAATTCTGCCTTCACGATATAGCTATGAATGCCAAGGCTCCGAACACCCTTCGGTGCTTCTTCTTCGCCAAGGTTTGTCAGAATAATCGCTGGGATATTTTTGCCCCAATCTTTCTTGCGAATTTCAGCAAGCGCTTCATCACCATTCATTTCGGGCATTTGGAGGTCGAGAAGAATAATATCGGGGGCAAAATGCTCAACAAGTGCAACCCCACGTTTACCGTTGTCGGCAAGTTGGACATCAAACCCATCAGCCTCGAACTTCATGCGGTACATTTGGCTAATTACAGGATCGTCTTCAAGAATCGCAATTTTTGTCATATGGCATTATTATAGCACGATGCGTCCGAGGTAATGAAGAAGTAACCCTTTCGAACCGCTCTTTTGTTGTGGTACAGTAGCGGTAGTATATGTCAGAGGCTGAGCGGAACACCACTACTGAGCGATACGGTTCCCTTCACCCTAAAATGGGCGATACTTATGCATACACTTCTTCGCGTGAAGCTGTCGATGCCGAGTTTGTCCATATAGCGCGCCAAGTGCATGCGGCGAGTTACTTAGGGGAGGGCTTTATTCATGATGAGGCGATTGAGGACGGGCAGGTAGCGGCCGATATCGATAAGGCACGCGGCGAAAGCGTGACATATTATGTAGGGTTTGACTGTCAGGCCGAAGCCTTTCCTGTTTCAACCCTTCGTAAAATAGCCGCTGAAGGTGTTGGCGGCGTTGCCTCACTTCCTGGGTATGCGCTCTGCGAAGACGCGCTCGACGATAACGGTAAACGCCTGCTATGTACCGCCGAGCAAGCGGGGCGTCCTGTGCGTGAAATTAGTGCTTTTGGTCATATTCCTGAGGTTCCTGCGACGGCTGGTTATGAGCTGCTTCGGCATATTTATCAAGAAGCGCACGGGAGTGACGAGCTATGGTTTTTCGTAATGGTAACGAAAAAATACCGGGCGCTTCTTAATTCATTCGGCCCACAGGCGGTGCAAAAGGTGGGTGACGAAATTACGCTTAATGACGAGCGCATTGGCGATGTATCGCTTACTCCATGTGTTGTGGATATCGAGACGTTCCTTGACGATATTCAAGCGGGTATTGCTACCGAAGAAGTTCCGGCACGGCGTCGACGAATGGCGGCTTCGCTTCAAATTTTCGCTGAAGGGCTTGATCCGACGACGCTTTCAAGCGAAGTGCGCGAAACGCTCATGCCCGAGAAGTCTTTCGACGTTCACGCATATACATCTGGTCGCCTCGCGCCGCGTGGTGCATCAGAATGGGAGCAGCCTCCATCATTCGACGCTGCTCGTCCTGTTGATGTGGCACGGCTCCAGCAGCTTATTGACAGCGGTGAAGTGGCACAGGTGCACGATTACCGCTCTATCTCTGGGGCATTTGAGACTGGTGATACCCCCTCGACAGGCCGTTGGTTTTATTATCCGTGGAATCAATCACTCGTCCATTTCCCGAGCGAGCAGGCTTATTACGATGCAATTCACGATCGTGATCGAACGATTATCCGCCCCGAAGAGCAGGCAAGGCGCATCGGCAAGACAGCGCTTATTGCGGGTTTGAGTGTAGGAAGCCATATATTTGAACATATGCAGTACGCCGGCATCGTCGATAGCTACGTTTTGGCTGATTACGATACGGTATCGATCTCTAACCTCAACCGCCTCCATGCGGGCATGCCACAGGTTGGTGAGCGCAAGGTTGATTATTTTGCAAAACGAGCGAGCGAGCTTAACCCGTATGTTCAGCAGACGCTTTTACGGGAGGGGATTACTAAAGCATCTCTTGAAGAACTTGAACATGTACCGAACATTCTTTTCGACGCGGTTGATGATTTTTCGGCAAAGGCGTTGCTTCGTCGGTATGCTCAAGACCATAACATCCCCGTGGTGATGGCAACCGATGTCGGTTATAAGTCGATCATCGATATCGAGCGCCACGACCAGCGTCCAACACTTCCATTTAATGGGCGGCTTCCTGCTGAAATGGTTGATGCGATGCTCGACGACGAGCTCACTGACGCTGAACGAATGCAGATTACGACACGGCTTATTGGTCTTGGAAACGCAAGTATCCGATTGCTTGATTCGGTGAATGACCCAGCGCGAACAAGCTTTCCGCAACTCGAGGTAACCGCCGCGCAGGGCGGAGCGCTGGCGACAATCGCTGCAAGGGACATACTGCTTGATCGACGCGTTCCGTCGGGACGCTATGTGCACGATGCTCGAAAAGCACTTCATCTTTCCTCAGATGTAACCTTTCAAGAGGCACTGAAGACCCTTTCGACGTTTGCGAAACGGCGACGCACCTGAGTTTTCGGTGCTATGCCAAGGCTAAAAGGTAGAGTATACTGTGAGTGTGATTGAAACGCTTATCGTTATTGGTGGGGTACTTGGAGCGGCGGCCGTCAGCCTTTTGGTGTTGTCGCACAACATTCGACGTTGGTCGAACCGTATTTATGCACTTATGACGTTCTCGTTTATCGTCCTCATGGTGGCGAATATGTTTACTTTTGGGCGTTCGAGCAACCCCGATATCATCTTGCTTTGTATCCGGCTTGTTATTGCCGCCACTTCTATGGCACTGCTTTGTCTTTATTCGTTAACGCAGGTATTAGCGGTAGAATCGGGAACGGTGCACCAGTCGCGCGCATTCAATACGACCGTATTTTGGCTGTCGCTGGCGGTCGTTTTGTTCGATATGACTCCGTATGTATTTGAGAGCGTCGTTATTAATGCAGAAAACGCTATTGCCGTTTCTCCATCGTGGGGAATTGTTGTGTTTGTCATGCACGCGCTCAGTATTCTTGTGCTAACAATCTACCATTTATTCAGCGGATTACGAAAAGGGACTCGTCGCCGACGTCGGCAGGATATGTGTATCCTGATTGGTGTTGCGCCGGCACTCATCTTAGCTCCGTTTACAAGTTTCGTTTTCCCGGTGGTGTATGGCGTCACCTGGATGGCCTCACTCACGCCGCTCTATATCGTATTCTTCGTTATGATGGTCGCCTACGCCATGATTCGTCATGGGCTTTTTGATGTTCGTCTTGCCGCGGTGCGTACTGCAGCTTACGTGGCAACACTCTTAACGTTGGCGGCAATGTACGCCGTGCTTGCCTATATGATTTCTGACTTTGCTCTACAAAACGGTATTGAAGAAACGGCTAGTCTATTAAACCCCATTGCGATTGCCTCGGCGCTTTTCATTGCCTTGGTATTTCAGCCAGTGAAGCGCTCATTCGATAAAATTACCGACCGACTTTTTTACCGCGACAACTATTCAACCAGTCAGTTTATCGCACGGCTTAATAAAACTTTGAATTCTACGAATGATTTACGGACGCTCCTTGAGCGGACGGCGGAATTGATTGCGGTGACGCTTAAAGCGCAGCAGGTACTATTCTTCGTTCATTTACTCGAAGATCGTTATATGACCTCAGGTACGAAGCGACGCTCCAAGGTGTCCCCGGCAGAGTTTCGCATGGTAGAGGAAGAGCTCGGGAAGCCGGGCGTACAAGTACTTCTTGCTTCGGCGCTTGAGCGAGGTAACGCAGTGCGCCGCATGATGGTGAGCCACCGTATAGAGCTTTTGATGCCACTGCGAAAGAACGGTGCGCTGGTTGGGTATTTGTGTGTTGGTGAGCCGAAAAATATTGGGTATACCACTCGAGATATTCGCGTGCTTCACACAATTGCCGATGAGCTGACGATTGCCGTGCAGAATGCCCTTTCTGTTGAAGAAGTAAAGAAGCTCAATGATACCCTCGAGCAGCGGGTGAGTGCGGCAACGAAAGAGTTGCGCGCGAGTAATATGCAGCTACAGCGACTTGATCAGGCGAAAGATGAATTCATTAGCATGGCGAGCCACCAGCTTCGCACCCCCCTTACGAGCATTAAGGGGTACTTGAGTATGCTCATTGAGGGCGATGTCGGTGAGGTGACAAAAGAACAGAAACACCTCCTGCGCGAGGCCTTTATTAGCAGTGAGCGAATGGTCCGTTTAATTGGTGACTTCCTTAATGTCTCGCGGTTGCAGACAGGTAAGTTTGTGATTGAAAAGCACCCGGTCGACCTCGCTCGCCTTGTGCAGCGAGAGCTTGAGGGGCTTGCCTCGAATGCGGCGGCTCGGGGTATGAAGTTCGTATATAAGAAGCCGAAAAATATCCCTGTCTTGAACCTTGATGAGAATAAAATCCAACAAGTTATTATGAACTTCTCGGATAATGCAATTTATTATTCAAAAGATAACGCCACCATTACCGTTTCGTTGAAGAAGGTAGACGGGTTCATTGAATTTAAGGTAATCGATAAGGGTATTGGCGTGCCGCAAAATGAGCAGCAGCATTTATTCCATAAATTCTTCCGTGCCACGAACGCTCGACGCGCTCGCCCGGATGGTACGGGTGTGGGGCTTTTTCTGGCACGGAAGGTGATTCGTGATCACGGTGGAGAAATCCTTTTCGAATCGAAAGAGGGTAAGGGGAGTACGTTTGGTTTTCGCCTTCCGCTTCCAGCAGAAAGCAAAAAGTAACCCGACTTAAACGAGGCGAGTGACGATAGCGCAAGGCGTTTGATTAACTTAACTAGCTTGTCGCGATGCGAATAATCTCGAAAATAAGCCAGATGACAATAGCGATAACACCCGCTGTAATTAAAATTGGCTTGAGGACACGCTTTCGTTCGTGCCACCATTGACCAAGTTTAGAGCGGTTTGCTGCGCTAATTTTCGTGACGCTTGGTCGTGTCATCGCTGCATCGCTGCCACGGTACTGCTTGTTTCGTTTCTTCTTTACTTTGTTTGCCATACTATTCTTAGTATACCAAAAACCCCACTCTTTCGAGCGGGGTCTGTTGGGTCGAAGCCTGAACTGCTTCAGCTACTGCGCGGGGCAGTACGGAGAGAGCGGTCAGACTCGGGTTATTGGTTAAGTGCACGGCGGCTTGCTACGTAGTAGCCAGCACTTGCGATAAGTGCACCGAGACCAACGATAGCAGCAACGTTCTCACCCATACCAGTCTGTGGAAGTTCTGGTGGGGTTGTTTCTTCACACTTGCTAAGGTCCTTGGTATGCTTTGAGGCATCAAAGTCCTTTTCGTCGATCGTAACAATTTGCTTGGTTGTAAGGTCACATACGTCAACCGTTACAACTGGTGGAACTTCCTTACAGTCATCAAGGTTCTTAGAGTACTTTGATGCATCGAAGTCTGATTCCTTAATAGTAACAATCTTCTTGGTTGCAAGTTCACAAACAGTAATGTTCTTTGGAAGTGCAGGAACTTCAAAGGCTGCAGTACAGTCTTTGCTTGTTGCTGTCTTGTCGACACCGTTAACTGAGAAAGTTACGGTCGCTTGAACGGTATACTTACCTGCAGTTGATTGCGTGTAAGCAAGGGTAGTGTTGTTTGACTTTTTAGTATCAACAACCTTACCGTCGGCGTTCTTTACCACGTAGGTAACGCTCTTAAATGTTGCGTTTACTGCAGTGTACTGAACTTTAAAGGTAAAGTGTGTACGGTCAACAACGGTAACACCAAGTGACTTACAGGTGTAAACCGCTACTGGTGGCTTACAGGTTTGTGCAGGAACGGTAACATTTGCACCATCTTCCTTTGAACCGTTTGCTGTTTCAACACGAGCAACGTTCTTAAGGGTAGTTACCTTACAGAACTGCTCCTTGTCGCTACTTACCTTCGCGCTAAACTTCATGTATGCAGCTGACTTTGGTGCGTAGTTACCGATATTAATACCGCTACTTGCAACAAGGTTATCGCTTACATTTTTAGCAGAAGGGTTGCTGGTATTCATAAGGTATGATGAACCCTTTACGTATGTAAGGTTCTTTGGGAGAGTATCTTTAAGAACAACGTTGTTCTGCTGGGTGGTACCAGTGTTTTCGTAACGAAGTTGGTATTCAACCGTTGCACCTGGCTTCGCTTCAACGTTTTCTTTCCACTCAGTAGTGCCAGCAAGACGAACTTGCTTTGAAAGTGTGAAGTTTGGCTGATCAGCAACGATATCGAAGGTAACGTATCCTGAGAATTCGTTACAACCAGGAACATCACCGTTCAATGCGTTATATCCAATAGTTGCACCGCTTGTGATAATAGAGTCAGCAAGCTTTGCACCATTGATTGCACCACGGTTGTGGATTGTTGCAGAACCAGGAACGTAACGGATAGCGATGTCGCCAGCGGTACCGTTCTTAAAGCTAATGTCATCCCAAACTTGCTTTGGGGTCGCGTTACTTGCGCCGACGTAACCGACGGCTTTTGTGCCATTGCTTCCCTTTGCAACAACTGCAGGAAGTTCAGCCTTTACGTAAGCACCGTGGGCGATACCCTTGCCGCTTGCGTTAAGGTTTGAAGCTGCGTTGTTGTGGTAATACATGAACACGGTGTATTTCTTACCTGGGGTAAGCGAAACACTTTCGGCGTAAGTGCTGTTACTCGCACTCGCTTCTTTAACTTGAACGAAGTTTCGTTCGTCGCCATGTGCTGGGTTGTTGGTGATTGAGTTGAAGGTGACGTAGTCAGCTGGCTTCTCAATCGTAAATGTATCTCGGCCTGGTCCCCAAGCAAATACAGCTGCTGGAACGATAACTGCAGCGGCAATCATCGCAACAATAGCGGTAAAACGCTTTGGAGCGCGGCGGATGAGTGAGGTGAGTGTACTCATAATTAATACTCCTTGTCTTGATTCGTCTCGCAGGAAGAATCAAATTAGTCTAAATAGGTGAAAAGTAACAATAGTTTTATGAACAATGCTGCTAAATTGTTAACGGCTAACAAATCGGATCGTTACAATGTGCACATCAATAGTAATGTCACGAGCAAGGTGCTCACAGAGAGCTCAACTCGATAAACGAGTCAGCAGGAAGGTGCGCTCAAGCTTAGAAATGAGCTCCCTGGATAAGCTATCGGGTTGGGAGTGGGTGGAGCACGATGAGGTGCTCCACCCACTCAGGTTGACTTAAAAGCCGCCGGGGTCACCCGCTTCGTTGTCGCCACCCTCGTTCGGGGGAGGCGTCGACGGGGTTGTCGGGGCGGGGGTGGAATCCGGTGCGGTAACACCAGTTTCCGAGCCGGGGTTGTTGGTGGGCGTGTCGACCACACCATTACCACCAGGCTGTTCGGTCTGAACGGGCGGAGGCGTTGACTCCGGAGGGGTCGTCACCGTTACCGGCGGCTTACCTTCGGGGTATTCGTAGTCATCCGAGTTGTTGGACTTCGGAGTGACACAGACGCCATTGTCGTTCTTGACCTGGCCGGGAGGGCAGCTCTCGGGGGGAGGAGGGGTCGTTCCGCAGTCCGTCTTGCATCCGCTGGGCGGGTTGCTCGACGGAGTGCTCGGAGCGGGCTTCTCTTCCTTCGGCTTCTCACACGAGAAGATCTCCATGCGGCGATCCTCAGCATTGAAACCGAACCGAAGGAGGCAGGTGTCCATCTTGGTGACGAACGCACGCACCCAAACGGGCTTGTTCTCCTGCTCCTTGGCCTACTGTACCGACGGAAGACCCTTGCTCGGGTCGGCCGCGGCTGAGATTTCCCAGTTCCGTACCGAAGTCAGCGTCTGCTTTCCTTCGGCGACGGAGCGCAGCAGCACGGTGTTGAGCCATCCTGCGTACTTCTGGTACTCTGCGGTCACCACCAGCTCGCCGTCCGACGTCTTCTCCACGAAGGAGTTGATGCCGAGCGGGCTGTCCGAAATCGACTGAGCGATTTCTTCGAGCCAAGCCTTGTTCTCGTCTGCACCGGGGATGTCTTTCGACGTCCAGAGCAGCATCTCCTTCATGACCATCTCGCCGACCGTGGGGTTACCACAGATTTCGGCGGTCATTTCGGACATCACTGCGGCGTCATCGGCCCCCTTGAAGGGAATCGAAACGGCGGTGGAGAACTGCTTCTTCTCGGCGTTGCCTGCCTCGACCGTGCGAACCGAGTGATCGACGAACGAATTCGTCTCACACTTCGCTTCGGCGGGGATGAGGTCGACTGCCGGGTCGAAAGCGATGGAGCCCGTCTCTCGATCGTCCGCTGAAGCGGCCGAAAGGCCTGCCCAGTCGGTGCTTGCCAGTGCCGAAGCGGCACCAGCGAGCAGCGCGAGGACTGTCGTGAAGGCGAGAATCGTACGTCCCACGCGGCTCGAAAGCAGCAGTGCGACGAGGATACCCACCACGAACACGGCGAGTCCGATGAACGGAACGATCCACCACAGCCACCCGAGGGTAGCCAGGAAGAACAGAACCAGGACACCGGTGAGCGCACCCCAGAAGGAGTTACGCTTGACGAGCCAGACGATCAGACTGATGAGTCCGAGTCCAGCCATGATGTAACTGGCGACGCTCATTGCGCGCCTCCTTCCTTGTGGAGTTTGCTCCCGATCAGGGACTTGAAGCTGTCGACAGCACGTCGGCCAGCCTTGCGAAGGTTGATGGGCTCGTGCGGCTCGGTTGCGAGCAGCCCGTGCACCACCAGGACGGTACGACCAGCGTGCCAGTGCGGCTCGTCCGGTGCGGCGGCGTCGAGGGCGTTGTAAAGCGCCTGCTCGACTTCCTCACCATCCTGAAGGGTGGCGAGGTAGGCGTTGCGACCTGCGATCCACTGCTCCTTTTCGGGTGCAGCAACATCGAGGGCCTCTTCCAGAACTTTCATGTCGTTCATAATAGTGCTCCTTGTTCTCCCCGTGGGATTTGACGAATATAGATATTTATATTCGCGCTACATCCCTGGGGGTTGGGAGTAGCGCGTCGATTTACGGTATAAACCGGCGTGCTACTCCCAGGGGAGCTCTACTATGTTTCCTATAGCAAATCAGTGCATTATGATGTGCACTGTAATGATCCGACTTGTTAACGACCTCCTCACCTTGGCGGGGTCTCTCACACCTCACCCGTGAATGATGTTCTTAATTTATCATAAATTCGTCAAAATGTCAATGGTTTATACAATATATATACCAAAAGCACAAGCTCTATAGGGGTGACAAGGTGAGGTTTAGGGAAGCTTATAGGGGCTATGGGGCAATTTGTTAGGCATAAACGCTAGATATAGCGCTTTTTTACCCCTATACACACTAGATAAGACAATAATTGACAAACTTTGTCAATAGTGGTATATTTCAGCACTAAGTGCAAGCTGTGAAAACAGACGATATTCTCAGCCAATGAGAGTGTTGCCATTAGGGTTGCATGGCCGGGTAATGCCGTGTTGACAATTTGGGGGTCATTTTGACCAATGCAATGACGTCGTGCGAAGCTGCAATCTGGGAGATCGCAGCGTGGCTCATGGAGTCCGCCGACGGAGAGAAGATGACGGAGACCATCAACGCCGCTGGTCTCAACAGGGACCAGCAGGAAGCGATGCGCGATCACTACGCCCACCGCATCATGGAGGAGAACCTCCACGATGAGCGATTGCAGGCGGCGCTGAGCTGCTTGGGGACGCACCCGGGGTCGCGAGTGAGTGGCATTCGGAGCGCGTTCGACTGCTTGCAGCGAGCGTACACCAAGTGCTCCTCGATCTATCCCGACAACTGGTTCAACCAGTATCGGGAGTTCATGATCGAGCGCGAAATTCCACTGCCCGACGTTCCACAGTCGATGCAGCCGCTTTTCCTGCCGCCACGCCTGAATAAGGACTACGGCGGTGTCGAGGCGACGGCATGACCGTCATGGAACGGTCGATGACGCTCCCTGTGGCGCGTCACGACTCTGGTGTCTACGCCATCGTTATTCCGACGACCCCTGGAGAGGGTGAGTCGCATAGCGGTGTCGAGGTATCCCAGCGGACGCTCGATCTGATTATCCAGGAGGCAAGCAAGCTTCCGGCTCTTCAGTTCGAACGCCGAAACTACTGGGGTCCTTCTGCGCCTGAGTGGGAGGTGGTTGAGCAGCGACAGACGGAAATCTTGCGAAAGGCTTTCGTCGCGTCACAGCAAGACTACCAAGTTGGACTGGAGTTGGCGGTGTTCGCCATTTTCCGGTTCAAGCACAAGTTCAAGAGTGTCCAGTGGTTGGCTCGTGAGCTTGACAAGCACCGTGCTCAAACGTCACGTCGTTTGATCATCTTCGTGAAAAAGTGTGGGTACGCGCACAACCCGTATTACTCGGGGCCGCGCATCACATAATTTCACCCTGAATTCAGGGCGCCAAGAGGCTTGAACACCCTCATGGTGACCCTTGTGTCCATAAACAACCCTCAATCGTGTTTCGGCTCCCCTCGTCGGAACACATGATTCGCGTGAAAGCGCTGAGTCAACGCCTGGGGCTGGTGGCTTTACCGCCATCGGTCCCAGGCTACACAACCTTCACGTCCCCTTAGAGGGATTTTTTTATTGCAAACGGTAAAAGCACTAGTCAAAAGGGTCTTTTTCTGTTACAATACTTCGAGTGCAAAAGGGGTAGGCCTCTTGAGCACACGCAGCGCGGCCTCATATCCTTCGGATATACAGCCGTATTGCTCGGAAGTAGTTTTCAATGCAAGCATTAAAAACAATACTTCACTCACAACACGGCCTCATCGTCTAACGGTTAGGACACCAGGTTTTCATCCTGGCAATTCGGGTTCGATTCCCGGTGAGGTCACCACGAAGCACGCTCATCTGTATTGATGGGCGTTTTTCGTGGCGAAGATGGTATAATTATAGGTAGAGTAACCCCTGTTTAAACAACACGGGACATATAAAAAGACAAACGAGCCAAAGGAGTGTTTATGTCGATTACTTTCAAGCGTACTAAAATTTTAGCGACGGTCGGTCCTGCAACCAATAGCCCCGAAATGCTCGAGGGGCTTTTAAAGGCGGGGGTTAACGGGCTTCGTCTTAACTTTAGCCACGGTGACTACAGTGAACGTACCGAGCAAATTAAATGGATTCGCGAAGCTACTCAGAAGCTTGGTAAGCCTGTTGCAATCCTCCAAGACCTTCAGGGTCCAAAGATTCGCCTTGGTGCGCTAAAAGATAATCATTTTGAAGTAAAAACGGGTGATGAGATTATTCTCGACCACGCCGTTGAAGAGCATGACGGCTCTTCATCACTTCCGGTGCAATATAACCTTGCCGAGAAGGTAAAACCGGGCGAGCCAATCTATATTTTCGATGGTAAGGTGCGCACAACGGTGCTTGAAATTACTTCCGATACCGCTATTAAGCTCCGCATCGAAAATGACGGGGTGCTTATGAGTAAGAAGGGAATTAACCTCCCTGATACCGATTTCGGCGGCGACATCCTTACCCCTAAAGACTTACGGGATATCGAGTACGGTCTCACGCAGGATATCGACTACGTTGCCTTGAGCTTTGTGCAGAGCGCAGAGGATATTCATAATCTTCGTCAAATTCTCGTTGCAGGTGGCTCTGAAGCGCAAATTATTGCAAAAATCGAAACAAAAGCTGCGATTAAAGATGAAGTTATGGAAGAGATTGTTAAGGCGACCGACGGTATTATGGTCGCTCGCGGTGACCTCGCTGTTGAGGCGGGTGCGGAAATCGTTCCGATTGTACAGCGACGCTTGCTTGCGTTGTGTCGTAAGCACGGTAAGTTGAGCATTGTTGCAACGCAAATGATGGCAAGTATGGTGGATAGCCCCGAGCCAACCCGTGCAGAGGTAAACGACGTCGCGAGTGCAGTTATTCTCGGCGCCGATGCAGTGATGCTTTCTGATGAAACGGCCAACGGTTCGTATCCGCTCGAGACGGTCCGTGCCATGAAGCGCGTTATTCTTTACACACAAGATCATGCACCCGTTGATCCGATCCAGTCAATTGCCGCAAAGAACGTTCAGCTTGATGCAATTAGTGCTGCAGCGGTATCGCTCGCCGAGCAGCTTGGCGTCGATGCAATTATTGCCGAGACAAAGTCAGGTGCAACCGCGGCAACGATCGCAAGTCATCGCCCGAACCTTCCGATTATTAGCGTCACCAGTGAACAGCGCGCTGCACAGCAACTTGGTCTTAGTTACGCAAACCGTAGTTATGTTCGTCCAGACGCTGCTGAGGCTGGGTTTGACCTCTTTAAAGAGCTCAAGGCTGAAGGCTTCTTCGGCGAAGGTCGCTCAAAAGTCATTATTGTTAGCGGACAGCAGCCAGGTGTTATTGGAACTACTGACACAATCAAAGTGCGCGTGCTAGAATAAAGACAGATAAATACATATAGGGTGGGATATGGCTTTCTTTAAACGAACAATTAAAGATACTCCGGTTAACCGAAAGGTGGTGCTTGTACGCACCGATTATAACGTCCCTTTGAATAGCAAGGGTGAAATTAGTGACGACCTGCGTATACGGGCAAGCTTACCGACGCTTCGCTACCTTTTGAAGCACAACTGTAAAGTGGTGATTATAAGTCACCTTGGCCGCCCTGAAGGCCGCGATACCGCTTTAAGCCTCGAGCCAATTGCTAAGCGGCTGGCAGAACTGCTTAAAAAAGAAGTGACGTTTGTCGATGATTGCATAGGCGATAAAGTCTCTTTGGCGGTGCGAAAGGCACCGTACGGGTCGGTTGTTTTGCTTGAAAACCTTCGTTTTTATAAAGAAGAGGAAGCAAATAGCGAAGCGTTTGCGCGAAATATCGCTCAAAGTACTGGTGCGCGTGATTTTGTACAGGACGGGTTCGGTGTTGTTCACCGTGCACACGCGAGTACTGACGCAATTACCCATTACATTCCGGGCGTGGCGGGGCTTCTCCTCGAGCGTGAATATACGACCATTATGAATGCCATGGAAAAGCCAAAGCACCCATTTATTGCCGTTATGGGCGGTGCAAAGGTAAGCGATAAGATTGGGGTTATTGAGCGGTTTGTCGAAAAGGCCGACCGTATTATTATTGGTGGCGCTATGGCAAATACGTTCTTGAAATATAAGGGGTATTCGGTCGGTGCAAGCAAGGTAGAGGCGGGGCAGCGTGCAGTCCTCGATGCACTCTATATTGCAGCGCACGAAAAATCGCAAGGAAAAGCAGATGATTTCATTATGCTCCCTACCGATGTTGCGGTTGCCTCAAGTATTTCTGACACAGCCGAGCGTAAAAATGTCGCAATAGATGCCGTGGGCGATAAAGACATTATCCTTGATGTCGGTGACGCTGCTATTGAAGCGATTGCGAAAGAAATTGCGGGCGCAAAAACAGTTATCTGGAACGGAACACTTGGGTATGCAGAGCTTCCAAATTTTGCGCATGGCTCGGCTCGGCTGGCATTGAGCTTGGCGGCGAACCCTGAAATCCGCTCAATTATTGGTGGTGGTGATACGGCCGATTTTGCGCTGAAATGGGACGGAAACGGGGGTAAAAGCTTTACGCACGTCTCGACGGGCGGCGGTGCATCGCTCGAGTTGATGGCCGGCGAGAAACTTCCAGGAGTCGAGAGTTTGCTCGATGCGCCGAGATAATATACACTAAAAGCAAGAAAAGCGTGGGGAACTATGGCAAGGGATAAAAAACTTATCATCGGCAACTGGAAAATGAACTTAAACGTCCATGAGGCCAGTTTATATCTTAATAAGCTTGAAAAAACAGTAAAAACACACCGCAATGTTGAAGTGGTAGTTGCCCCAACTATGCTTGCACTGCAAACGTTAAGCCTACAAATAAACCTTCGTCAGTTTAAACTTGCCGCCCAAAACTTTTACTGGCGCGACAAGGGGGCGTTTACAGGTGAAGTTTCGGCTACGCAGCTACGGGGTATTGTATCGTATGGTATTATTGGCCACTCTGAACGTCGTCATGTATTCCATGAATCTGACAAAGACACTCGTGCCAAGGTACAAGCGGCTATTCGTAATGGAATTCGCCCAGTGCTTTGTGTCGGTGAGACAATAAGTGAGCGTACTGCTGGTGAAACAAAAGATGTTATTCGCGACCAGCTTATTGGTGGTCTTGCTAATGTCACGAGCGAAGAACTTGTGGACGTTGTTGTTGCCTATGAACCTGTGTGGGCTATTGGTACGGGTAATAACGCCTCGCCGATTGATGTAACCGACGGCATTGTTTCAATTCGCACGCAGCTGAAGCACCTTTATGGCGCAAAGGTTGCGAATGAAGTACAAGTGCTCTATGGCGGAAGTGTTACGGCAGAAAGCGCCGCAGATTACCTTAACCTACAAGAAGTTGACGGCCTTTTGATAGGAGGGGCAAGCCTCGATGCACGTGCCTTTTCAACGATTATAGAGAAAGCATACGAAAGTGCTCGGAAAGAAGCGTAACCCAGCCATGTCAGATTTTGATTTTGATGAGATTGATAAGGCGGTAGCGGGTGCGCTTGGTGGCACCGATGAACCCTCGTTCCCAATGGAGGAGCCCTCGGCTTCTTCGAGTCGCGAAACAGGAGCTGCTGAAAAGGCACCATCTATTAAGCCTGAGCCGACAAAACCTGAAGACGAACCAGCTAAACCTCGCACTTCGCTTGCCTCGCGTCGCGGAGCAGGTAGGTTTATGGATGTTATGCATCCGTCTTCTGATATGCGAACACGCCAGGCAGCCTCTTCACCAAAACCTATGATGCCAACGCCTACAGAAGCGCCTTCCGAACAGAAGGAAGGCGCACTTGAACTCGAGCGAAATGAAGAACCGCCTCGTCGTGGCGGGCTTCACTCGGCAGATGTCCATAGTAGTGCGCCAATGTCGACACAAGTGAGCGCTCATCGTGAAGTTGAAGAAGAGGGCGACAACACTTCTGAGGCGGCATCACCCCTCGCTTCGCCGTTCCTGACTGACGCAAAGATAGAAAAACGTCCACTCGGGAGCGCCGCACCGACCGGTGCATTTACCGCGCCAACAGTAGAGGAAGAGCTTGATTTTGATGACTTTGAGCCAAAAGTAACAACTTTGCCTGTTGCGGACGACGAGCAAGAACCTCCGCTCCTTCTTGAAGCCGCGGAAGATTTCTTCCTTGAATCTGGCGAGGAAGAGGTGTCTCCGCAGGAACCTGAAACATCTTCAATGGATGTAGATACCCCCGAACAGGAACACGAAGTACCAACATACCAACACGAGCCAGTGCCAGTGGTCGATGAAGACACGCCAGTTGGTCCAACTTCAATTAAGCAGCAGTACGAAGAGCGTCCGGTTGAATCGGGCGAATCAGGGGCTATTTACGATACTGAAAATTATCATCAGCCAGTGGCCTATCCGGAGAAGAAGCGGGCAGGCGCGTGGACAATCCTCTGGATTTCACTTCTGGTTATCTTTGGTGCGGGCGTCGGTGTTGCCTTTTACCTCTTTGTTTTGCCAACATTATAGTAATAATATCCCCCGGGCTACTGTAGGAAACATTCTTTTTCGTCTATAATAGAAAGAATGGATTTACTCGGGGAATTAAATGAGGCGCAGCAGAAGGCTGCCTTGGTTACACAAGGCCCTTTGCTTATCTTGGCAGGTGCCGGTAGTGGTAAGACAAAAACGCTGACGCACCGAATTGCGCGGCTTATCGCTGAAGAAAAGGTATGGCCGAGCCATATTCTGGCGGTAACGTTTACCAATAAGGCCGCTAAGGAAATGCGCGAGCGTCTCGCGACCCTCCTTCGTCAACCGAACGATCGTTCATTTATGCCTTGGATGGGAACATTTCACAGTATTTGTGTCCGGCTTCTTCGTATGGACGGGGCGGCTATTGATATTCCGCGTAACTTTGTAATTTACGATGAGGATGACCGCAAGGGGTTAATTAAGCAGGTAATGAAATCTTTCTCGATTTCCGAGAAAGAAATGAAAGCGACTGCGGTAAGCGGTGCTATTTCATCAGCTAAAAATGCCCTGCAAGACCCAGATGAGTTTGAGGCTTCGGCTCACTATCCTTTTCAAAAGAATGTCGCCAAGATTTACCGTGAATATGAAGCGCGTCGCAAGAAGGCGGGAGCGCTTGATTTTGATGACCTTCTTATCGAGGCGGTTCGTATGCTCCGTGAACATAAAGAACTCCAAGAGAAATGGCGCGCGCAGTTCGAATATATCTTGATTGATGAGTATCAAGATACAAACGCTGCACAGTATCAGCTTGTGCGGCTTCTGGTAAATGAACAGCAAAATATTTGTGTAGTTGGTGATGACTGGCAGTCTATTTATAGTTGGCGCGGTGCAGATTTTACCAATATTCTTAATTTTGAACGTGATTTCCCAGGTGCAACCGTTGTAAAGCTCGAGCAGAACTACCGTAGTACGGGGAATATTCTTGATGCTGCCAATGAAGTAATTATGAAAAATACTCAACGTACTGATAAAAAACTTTGGACATCGTCAGGGGCGGGTGCTCCGGTGCAGGTACATGGTGTATATGATGAAGCCGAAGAAGCGAGGCAAGTTGCCGATCGCATCTCTGCGCAGGTAAATATTGGCGCGCGGCACTACGATGAGTTTGCTGTGCTGTACCGCACAAACGCCCAAAGCTACACACTCGAGCGTGCATTTTTGCAACTTCGTGTACCGTATCAAATTGTGGGTGGGGTACGGTTCTATGACCGTAAGGAAATTAAAGACGTCGTTGCGTACTTGAAGCTTTTGTATCAGCCGAATGACCGTATGAGCTTTAGTCGGATTGCAAATGTTCCAACTCGTGGTATTGGCGCGACCAGCCTCGAGCGTTTTCTGACGTGGCAACCCGATAGTGGACACGACATTATTGACGCGCTGATAGCAGTGGGTGCCGAATCGGTAGTAACTGGTAAGGCTCGGGCGGCGATGGTTGCACTCGGCGAGCGGCTTCAAGCACTTCGCTTGCAGCTTGAGACCATGGAGGTGTCAGCGCTTATCGACGAACTCGTTCGTGTGGTTGGGTATCGCGATTATATTCTTGATGGAACGCCACAAGCCGAGGATCGTGAAGAGAATATCGGGGCACTTTTATCTGACGCGCAAAGCTTCGCCTCACTTCCTGACTTCCTTGAAGAAGTTGCTTTGATGTCCAGCGTCGATAGTAGCAGCGAAGGGAATAAAGTAACTCTTATGACCCTTCACGCGGCGAAAGGTCTTGAATTCCCAGTCGTCTTTATGGTTGGTATGGAGGAGGGTATTTTGCCGCATTCCCGCGTATTCGAATCGGGCCCTTCGGAACTCGAAGAGGAGCGTCGCCTCTGTTATGTTGGGATGACGCGCGCACGCGAGGAGCTTCACCTGAGTTATGCCTATAGTCGATTGCAGTTTGGAAGCCGTAGTTATAATCCTGCATCACGGTTTATTAGTGATATGGGGAATAGTGTTGCTATGGTAAACCCCGAGCCGAATATCATGGGCTATAAGGAAGAAGAGCCGTTTTATAGTGATGAGCTTGGTTTTGAAGAGGGTGATAAGGTTCGCTCGGCCGCTTTTGGTGACGGTGAAATTATTGAGGTTGACGGTATGGCGGTAACCATCGCCTTCTTGAGTGGGCAGACGAAGAAGCTTAACGCCGAGTACGCGCATTTACAGAAATTGTAACGCCCTTCCGACGTCTTCAAAGGGGCGGCGAAGTGCTATATTGCTTGGGCTTCTCGTGCTATAATAGGAAAAGATTCACTTAGGGGGTGTTTCCTTCTTTTAATCATGAAATTGCGAGTAAAAAAATCCACCACAGTCTTTAGTGCGGGCTTCGTAGCGCTCGGTCTTCTCGTGCTTTCGGGCGCACTTCTCTTTACGTCGCTTGCAAAACCGGCGCAGGCGCAGTCTGAGGGCGGTCGCCTTATTACCGTATATGATCGAGGCGAACAGGCATCGTTCATTACGACAAAGGACACCCTTAAGGATGCGCTCAATGAACAGAATATCCACCTTGATACTCGTGACGCCGTCGAGCCTTCGCTTGACGAGAAGCTTGTTGCCCCTGACTATCACGTTAATATTTACCGTGCACGCCCCGTTACCGTTGTCGATGGGGTGACGCGTCAAAAAATTGTTACCCCCTATCAATCGGCTGATCGAATTGTAAAAGACGCCGACATTTCTCTATACCCTGAGGATGAAACCGTCCTTACTCGCTCGGGAGATATTGTGAACGACGGCGCTGGCCTGCAGCTTGAGATTATTCGTGCCACACCATTCACCCTCGATTTGTACGGAGTGAAAACTGAAGTGCGTACTCAGGCAAAAACAGTGGGCGATATGCTCAAGGAAAAGCGAATTGCCCTTGGGAAGAGTGGGCGCGCCTCAGTAGCGCTTGATGCACCGATTACCGCAGGTATGGAAGTGCGCGTTTGGCGCGAGGGTAAGCAAACGGTAACCGCCGAGGAAACTGTTGCGTTTGCGGTTGAACAAGTAAAAGATGCTGATCGTCCCGTAGGCTACAAAGAGGTGAAGACACCTGGTGCAAATGGTAAGCGCTCGGTGACGTATGAAATTGAAATTAAAGACGGCCACGAAGTATCGCGTACTGAGATTGCAAGTATTACGACACTCGAACCGGTGAAGCAGGTTGAGGTTATTGGGGCGAAGCTTCCGACGCCAACGAACCCAACCGAAAACCAGGTACTTGGCAAGCAGATGATGCTTGATTTTGGCTACGGTGAGGATCAATGGGCGTGTCTGTATAATCTCTGGATGCGTGAGTCGGGGTGGCGCGTCAACGCCGGCAACCCATCTTCGGGTGCATATGGCATTCCGCAATCACTTCCAGCTTCAAAGATGTCGGTGTATGGTAGCGATTACATGACCAGCGCTCGAACACAAATTACTTGGGGGCTTAATTACATCAAGGGGCGCTACGCAACACCGTGTGGAGCTTGGGATGCGTTCCAGCGCCAGAATTGGTATTAAACAGATGGCAGGACCAAAGAAATCACTCGGACAGCACTGGCTGAAAGATCGCGACGTTCTCGCGGGTATTGCCGACGAAGTTGCTATTACAAAGGATGATACGGTACTCGAAATCGGCCCGGGCCTCGGAACGCTCACTAGCGAACTTCTACGCCGAGCAAAGAATGTGGTTGCCGTTGAGCTTGATACGGAGCTTGCAAAAAAACTTCCCGGGCAATTCCCCGGCACTGATCTTACGGTAGTTAACCAAGATATTCTCTCGTTTGACCTACGCACCATGCCCGAGAACTATGTCGTGGTTGCAAACGTGCCGTATTATATCACCTCGAAAATTATTCAACTTTTAACGACTGCCGTCAATAAGCCTCGTGCGCTCGTTCTTTTGATTCAAAAAGAAGTCGCTGAACGGCTTGTTGCTGAACCTGGCGATATGAGTATTTTAGCGGTAAGCGCACAGATTTACGCGAAGGTTCGTCTCGGCGATGTTGTCCCGGCAGAATTATTTACCCCGCCACCAAAAGTAGATAGCCAAGTGGTCGTTCTTGAAATGCGTGACACGCCGCTGGTATCACCTGAAGACGAGAAGAAATTCTTCCGTGTGGTGAAAGCGGGTTTTGTGGCGAAACGCAAGAAACTGCGCAGTAGCCTCGCAAGTGGGTTGCATATTGAAAAAGCTGCTGCCGAAGCCCTCCTCGCGAGCTGCGGGATATCTCCTGACAACCGAGCGGAAGACCTCTCGATTGAAGACTGGATTACGCTCACGAAAAACGCATAAGGTATACTAGAGAAGAGCAGGGTGGAAAAACTTCTCGAATGAAAATGTTAACGAGACAAAATAGGGGGCTGGTATGGGGCGTCGCAAGCGCTTTATTCCTTATGCTCCTCTGTGGAGTGCTTAGTGTACGAGCTACACCAACCAAGGCTGCATCGCAGCAAGACAACACGGGCGGAAAACTCCTTACCGTGTATGACCGGGGTGAGAAAAACAGCTTCTTAACCAATGCTCCTACTATTGAAGCGGCGCTCGATGAAGCGGGGATTGAACTAGATTCTCGCGACACGGTTGAGCCGTCACGTACAGAGGAGCTTGTTGCCCCTGAGTATAAGGTGAATATCTATCGAGCTCGTCCGGTGGTGGTTATTGACGGCGGAGTGCGCCAAAAGATCATGACCCCCTATCAAACCGCCGAGCGCATTGCTCACGATGCGAATATTACCCTCTACCCTGAAGATAGTGTCACTTTGAGCCGTTCTGACGATTTTATTACCGACGGCGCTGGCTTGCAGCTTACGATTCACCGTTCAGTAGCTTTTACTTTTGACTTATATGGTCGCAAAACAACGGTCCGCACGCAGGCGCGAACGGTAGGTGAAATGTTAAAGGAGAAGAGTATCGTTCTTCGTGAACGCGATCGGGTTTCACCCTCGACCGACACGTTTATGACGGCGGGCATGGAGGTGCGCGTCTGGCGTGAGGGGCGCCAAACGCTGTCTATCGACCAACCAATTGGGTTTGCAACCGAGTATATTTACGATGCCGACCGTCCACTCGGCTATCGAGCGGTACAAACAAAGGGAACCGAGGGGGTTCGCACCATCACCTACGAAATTGAAATTAAAGAAGGCGAAGAGGTCTCGCGGGTTGAAATTGCTCAAATTGTTGCCAAGCAGCCGAAGAAGCAGACGGTAGCGATCGGTATTCAGGGTATTGAAAACGGCATTTCACGCAATCGAGGTGCACTCTTTCACACCGATAGCAAAGGGGTGGTGCACCGCGAAACGTATTACGACCTCGATATGGGGGTGGTGATGCAATCTTGTGGGCAAGGTGGTTACTATACGGTGCGTTTTGATGGGGTGAAAATTGACGCTGAAGGGTATGTGATTATTGCGGCGAACTACGCGCGCTATCCGAAATGTTCCATTGTTGAAACAAGTGTTGGGCCGGGTCGTGTCTATGACACGGGTGGCTTCGTGGCGCGTCACCCGGATGGGTTCGATATTGCAACCGACTGGACGAATAACAACGGACGGTGATGCCCTGCGAAGCGCCCCTGTTTTTTCTACGGAAAAAGGGTGAAATCTGCTACAATAGCACTAATGGAACAGATACAAAAGAAACTCTACATCACGACGGCTATTCCCTATGTGAATGGCACGCCACACATTGGCAACGCACTCGATTACCTCTTGGCGGATATTTGGACACGATACCAGAAACAAAATGGCCACGAAGTTCGTTACCAAGTGGGCACCGACGAGCATGGAAACAAAATTTCAGCAAAAGCGGCTGAACTTGGCCTTGACCCAAAAACCTACACCGACCAAATGTATGGTAATTTTGAAGCATTGATGAAAAAAGTCGGTGCCAGCTACACTGATTTCATTCGCACCACCGACGAGCACCACATGCAAGCAGTACAGTATATTTGGAAGCAACTCAAGCCGTTTATCTACAAAGATTCATACAGTGGCTGGTATTGCATGGGCCACGAAGCCTTCTTTACCGATAAGGAAGTACAGGCAACTGGTGGCGTTTGCCCTGATCACCAAGCGCCGTATCAGCAAGTGAGTGAAGAAAATTACTTCTTTAAAACCAGTGCTTTTACGGAAAAAATTAAAGAAGCAATCACTACGGGTGCAATGGAAATCGTTCCTGAATTTCGGAAAAATGAATTTCTTGAGCTTATTAAAGATGGTCTTGCCGATGTAAGCGTGTCACGTCCAAAGAAGAGCCTCACTTGGGGCATTCCTGTACCCGACGACCCAGAGCAGGTTATGTACGTTTGGCTCGATGCACTTGCGAACTATATTACCGTTATCGGCTACCCTGACCGCCCAGAGGAGTACAAGGCGTTTTGGCCAGCTGACGTTGAGGTAATTGGCAAAGATATTCTCCGCTTCCACGCGGGTATTTGGCCAGCAATGCTTATGGGTATTGGCCTTGAGCTACCGAAGCGACTTTTGGTGCATGGCTTCGTCAATATTGGCGGGGCAAAAATTAGTAAATCGGTTGGAAATGTCGTTGATCCGAACGAAATTATCGACCAGTACGGTGTTGATGCCTTCCGCTATTTCTTCTCGCGTCATATTCCTACCCTCGATGACGGTGACTTTACTTGGGAGCGGTTTGAGAATGCGTATAACAGTGAACTCGGCAACGACCTTGGGAACCTCATTAACCGCGTCGCAGGAATGATCACTCGTTACCAAGCGGGCGTTATTAGCGATTCAATGCAAACCGAGCATGACATGAGTGCTTATCACCGTGCAATGGATGCACTGGAATTCAATAAAGCAATGGACGAAGTATGGAATAAGGTACGAAGCCTCAACCAATACATCGATAGCGTAAAGCCATGGGAGATCGCGAAGCGTCGTGAAAAAGACCCCGAGGCTGAGGCGCACCTTGGTGAGGTACTCGGGTACTGCTCGGCAGCGCTCCTCCAAGTGGGTGACCTTCTCGTGCCATTTATGCCTTCAGTTGCCGAAGCAATTCACTCGATCTTTGATACAGGGGTAGTCCGCCCACTTGACGATGTGCTTTTCCCAAAGAAATATCTACACACCCCTGACCCACGGTCGCCAAAAGAAACTGCCAGCTAGAAAACCTATTCCGCAAACGACCGTAAGACTTCGTACGCACTCAGTGCCGAGACGAATTGCTGAAAGCGGACCGTCGTATCTTTATGAGCAGGCCACGTACTGTGCGCGAGCCAAAACCCGATGAGTGTCAGACAGTGATGGGGGTTAATATGTTCGTGGTAGGCGGAAATATCATAGCCACTTTTAGCAAGGTCGATTAAGAAGGTAGTGCTGTCACTGTTAGGTTCGCCGATCCCTGCCCAACTCCAGTCAACAAGCTTCGTGCCGTGTTCGGGGTGCCAGGCGAGGTTCGATTGACGAATATCGTGGTGACAGAAAACAAAACGCTCGATTTTATGAGGATTTGTGGCTACTTGTTGTAAATCGGGGAGGGCACCGAGTAACTCGCGTGCAACATCTCGAGACGTTTCACTAAGGTACGGTGAGAATTGCTCGAAACGTTCTTCTAGTTTTTGCGGCATCGTATCGCCAAACGCTTGCCAGCCTTCCGCGCGAAAACTTTCAATCGAAGGGTCGATAGCGAATGAGTCGGCCGGAAGCGGGACTGCTTCAAGTGTTTGAAAGGCTTCGAGCGTATCGTGAATGTAATGGTCGATTGTCAGCGGATCGGCGCGCCACTGCCAGCCATCATCGGAGCGGAAGGCCTCCATTGCAAGCGTTGTATTATGGAGGATTGAACGGTTTGGAATAGCGGTAAAAGCATGTTGCCGCAAATGAGCCATAATGGAGGCCTCTTTCTCGAGGTATAAGAGTGAACGTTCAGCCCGTTCGGGGTCGGTAAAGCGCTCTGGTGTATGCTGTTTTGTAAAAACTGCCGCGTCTCCTTGCTGGTGGAGTGTTTTTACGTATTCCATATGGCCAGCTGCAATAGGGGTGTGCGATACCTCACCTGCAAGAGCTGAAACGAGCTGGGCACCTTCTATGTAGTCGAGCGCGCGTTCAACGATACTTTGGTGTGACGCGTAAAGGGGTGGAAGTGCCTCGAGTGAGTGCCACTGCGCTGCCTGCGCATCGTCAGTACCCGCTACCTCTGGCGTTGATGAGACTGAAAAGAGGTAGGCGCTTGTTTCAATCCAGGCGGTTTCACTATTTCGCGGGTCGTCAACAACCCCTTGAAAGATACGCGGGGCATGCGCCTCGAGGGTGATTGATGCTTCCTCATACGCCTCACGCGCGGCGGCATGAAGTGGGGTGGCGTCCTCGGGGTCAACGAAGCCCCCAGGAAGCGCCCATTGTTCGGTGTCACGACGCTGAATGAGGAGAATTTGAGCGGTATCGGGGTGGATAACAACCGCATCGGCAGTGAAGTTTGGTCCATCGAACCAAAGCTTCCGCTCGACGGTTTTTTCGGGAGGGGTAGGGAACTGTTCGCTCATAGTATTACGCTACGCTTACTGCGAGTTGACCGACTCGCTCAGCGACCGCGTGTTGATAGTGAGCGATAGTGCGTGCTTCACCAGTGTGTTTTCCTTCATCGTCGCTCAGTTTAACAGTGCCGACACCTTCAGCGGACACGGCTTTCATAACAATATTATTTGCCTTTACACCAAGGTCGTTGGTAAGGGTAGTGCCCCAGCCAAATAGAGCCTTGATGCGCCCTTTGAAGTAATCGGCGAGGGTGATGATAGTACGGAGATCGAGGCCGTCACTAAAGACAATCGTCTTTTCGAGTGGGTCTATATCGTGCGCTTCGTAGAAAGCAATCACTTGTTCGCCGAAAGCAATAGGATCACCCGAGTCATGACGAAGCCCCTTCCATTGCTCGGCCCGTTCTTGGCTGAAATCGGCAAAGAAGAAGTCGCTCGTGAAGGTATCGGTGAGTGCAGTAGAGAGGTCGCCGCGGTATACTTCTTGCCAATCGCGAAGCATTTCGGCGTGTCCTTCGAGGGGGTTGCGCCCTTCTTTTTCCGCCAGCGCCACGTATACCATAGGGAGTTCATGAGCGTATGTGCCAATAGGGGCAAGGTTAAGTTCATGTGCAAGGTAGATGTTTGAGGTCCCGATAAAATTATCGGGCAGTTCACGGGCGACGCGCTCAACTACGTGTTTTTGCCAGTGGTAGCTAAAACGTCGTCGGGTACCAAAATCGGCGAACTTAATATCAGGGCGTGTTTTGAGGAGGGCGATTTTTGCGTCGAGCCGTCGGTCTCCTTCGGCGTAAAGTGCTTCAAGGGAGCTTCCTTCGGCGGCGAGCTTATTGTCGAAGTAGAGTTCATTCAGTTCGCTCATCACTACCGTTTCCCAGAACGTGACCAGGGGCCATTCACCGGAAGTGCGTGCGGCAATGTCACCCCGTTCGTCTAAGTGGACGTCAACCGGAGGAAGTGGTGTATCGGCGAGGTAGTCGAGGTAGGCTTCAGAAAACTGCGCCGTGCCGTCTTGGTTTTGGAGGCTTGCGAGGTAGGCAAGTTCTTCTGGCTGCCAGCCCTTTTGCAGTGTTTCAAGGCGATCGCTGAGTTCTTCGGGTGTTACGTATTCAGAGAGCAGATTCGCGGCGCGGTTCTTTAATTCAAACGTCACTTCTGCGTCCGGGTGCCGTTCAAATTCGAGTTGGCTCATCGTGGCTTTGTAGTAATCAAGTCCCTGAGAGAGGCGGGTGGTGCGTTCCATATTAACGGTCCCCTCCGATCATTGCGCGAGCTTCCTCGCTTGTAATCGCAAGCACCTGTGCCGCTTCAAGGGCCTGCAGTGCATTGGCTTCATCGGCTTGTTGGAGGGCGACGGCACGAACGGCGTCACGGAGAAGGTAGGTGGTAACCCGCTCGTCATCAGCGAAGAAGGTCGCAATATCAATACCCGTTGCTTTGACGCAGTAGTCGGTTGCGAGCCCGCCAATGAAGACGCGCACTCGTTCGCGAGGGTCCCGTGGAGTAATGATTGTTTCGAGTGTTTCACCCTGTTCACCAACCCCTTCCCAGCCAGAGTAGCCATCGGTTTGTTCCATTCCTTTTGAAAGGATGAGGTCGGTCGGGGCAATTTCAAGTGCCGGTGCAAATGCCGCCCCTTCGGTTTCAGCCACACAGTGTACTGGCCAGATGCCGCCGTCGGTATCGAAGTGTGGTGTGTGTGCGGGGTGCCAGTCGCGGGTAAGGGCAACGTCGCCACCCGTAGAACGGATAGCGGCCGCAACTTCATTCGTAGGGGTAATGACTGCTTCGCCATCGGTAACGGCGAGGCTGCCAGTGACAAAATCATTCTGAACATCGACGGTAACGAGAACGTCGCGGGTGTTGGTAAACTTTTCCATAGTAGAGCTCCTTTATTACTTAGTGTATAAATTACACTTTCTACTTTCACTCTACGCCTGTGTTAGTGTAATGTCAACACTATGTACAAAGAAAATACCGCGTGCTATAGTGAGGATACGAAAGGAACCGCTTACTATGGCAATGCCAAAACACCTTATTTTTGTTCGACATGGACAGTCTGAAGCGAATATCGTTCAGAAACGTGATGATCATGGAATTAACCCGACGGTTACCGCAGCGTTATTTGGTCGACCTGATTGGCAGCACCGCTTAAGTGCGCTTGGGGTTGAGCAAGCGAAGAATGCGGGTGATTGGATGCGCCAGAATATTGGTGATTTTTCACTGTTTGATGCGTTGTACGTCTCACCTTTTTTCCGGACACGCGAAACCGCCTCGCACCTCGGCGGCCCAACGCTCGAAGGCTGGACGATTGATGATCGAATTGTGGAGCGAAGTTGGGGCGTATACGGAAAGGTGCCTCGCGCTGAACAGCGGTCGCAATTCCCTCTTACGGCAGCCGAAAAAGCCGCCAACCCTTGGTATACTCGCCTTGATGGTGGAGAAAGTATGCCAGATGTGTACGGAAGGTTTCGTGATTTTCAGGGAACACTTCACCGAGAGCAAGCCGATAAGCGCGTTTTAGTTGTATCGCACGGTGACTTCATTAATGCCGCCCGGTATGGCATTGAGCGCATGATACCCGAGGAATGGGAAAAGTTAGATAGCGATAAAAACTATACCATTCGAAATTGTACTATTTTGCAGTACACGCGTGAGAACCCGAATGACCCTACTGATGTGCGCGATAAAATTCACTGGCGCCGCTATATATACCCTGATGCACCGCACGAATCGCCCGATAATGGTGAGTGGGTTGAGTTGTCAGAACGTCGACGATACAGCGGGGCTGATCTTTTGCATCAAGCCGAGCAAGCGCCGAATCTTTTGAGTGAAGCTTCATGATGCACGAGAAATACTCCGCTGCTTCAACGGTACTTACGGCAGTCGCTTATGGTGATGCTTTCGGGCTTCCTGCCGAGGGTAAGTCGGCTAACGAAATTTCCGCACAGTACGGGACGATTACCGAACTCATTTCCCCTGCTGGACACCCGTTTTTTCCGTACGAAAGTCGCGGCGCAACGAGTGATGACACGCAGCTGAGCGTTGCTGTAGCCGAAGGGCTGATTGCGGCGAGTGGGTTCTCGATCGACTCTCAGGCGGAAAAGCATATCACTGCCTACCTTGAGACACCGGTAATTCGTGACACGGAGGGAGCCCTTTTGGCGCGTGGCTGGGGCAAATCAACAATTCGAGCAATGGAGCGACTCATAGAGGGCGTATCACCAGAATATTCGGGTGAAAAGCAGGGTGGTGGTAATGGAGTGGTGATGAAAATGGCACCGCTCGCTATCTGGCAGGCGTTTCAGGGTTTCGATATAGCGACCCGGCATGAGCAGTATGATTCCTTGACAACGATGACTCATGATAGTGATATTGCTCGATTCTGTACTCGGCTACACGGTGATGTCATTGCGCTTCTCTTGAACGGAAACGGCTACCTTGATGATGTTATACACGATGCAGTGCAGACACTGCCCTCGGATATGTATGCTCGTGAGGCGCACATGCTTAAGCGGGCTACGGTTGACCCGTGTGACACCTTTGAGGCGCTCGTTGAGCGATACGCAGTGGGTAATTCGGGAAAGAAATATGGCTTTTATGTTCCCGAGACGTTAGCGATGACCTATGATATTCTGCTCGGTTCGGGTGGTGATTTTGAAACCGCCGTACAATGGGCGGCAAATCTAGGGGGTGACGCTGATAGTACCGCGTCAATTGTCGCCTCGTTAATTGCGTGCTCAACTGACGGCGCGTTCCAGAAACCGAAAGATTTTACGGACGTGCAGGATTACGATCAGCTTGTTCGGACGTCAGAGGTGTTTGAGAAGTTAGTCGAAACTTCGTTCGAGTGATTGAAGCGTATTGCTTTTGAATTTGTACAGTTTTGCCGGGCGGTGTGCGCCGTCGCGCCAAAGTTCATCGGTTTCTTCGATAAGGTCGAGGGAGAGGAATTTTTTACGGAAGTTACGTTTGTCAAACTCGCGGCCAAAGATAATTTCATAGGCTGATTGAAGTTGCGTCAAGGTAAAGCGCGGGGCAAGGAATGCAGACACCGCATTGGTGTAAGTCAGTTTTGATTTAAGGCGCTCGTGAGCATAGCGAATGATATTGGTGTGGTCATAGGCAAGTTCAGGAAGGTTATGTACCTCAAGGAATGCGCTGCGTGAGCCAGCATCGCGAAGGGGAATATCACGCCCACACCCCATATAGGTAACTGAGACAGCATGTCCGCGAGGGTCACGGTCAATGGTATCGAAAGTGTAGAGTTGTTCGATATAAGCAAGGTCTTTTTCAGTATCAATCCCCGTCTTTTGCTCGACGATGCGATGTAGTGCATGGTGGGTTGTTTCGCCTGCCGCGTTATAGCCGCCAGGGAGCGCCCACGCGTCTTTAAATGGTTCGTCGGCACGCTTAAGAAGAAGCGTTTCGAGAACGCCATTCGAGATTTGGAAGATAACCGCATCAACGGTA